>Ga0302186_10000129_pt1 | contig 66840 bp, 56 predicted proteins | sample II_Bog_E1_2_FD_198782 | JGI IMG/M metagenome (GOLD analysis project Ga0302186, IMG submission 198782) | Peat permafrost microbial communities from Stordalen Mire near Abisko, Sweden - II_Bog_E1_1 | ecosystem: Environmental > Terrestrial > Soil > Wetlands > Peat | place: Sweden: Abisko...
TGATTGAAATCAAATAAAGTTGAACGTTATATTTATTCCCTCCTTTTGATAGCTTAAAGTGTTAAGTTAAAATAAGAGTGTAGTGTTCTTACAAGTAATATAATAGCCAGCATAAATACAGAAGATGCAAATATATACGTCGCTGGATATCATCGGAGAAGGCAGTTTCGGAAGCGTTTACCTTGTAAAAGATAATAAGGATCGGCTGTATGCTTTGAAAAAGATTCATGTTGACCCGTTCGAGGTAGAACAAGCTTTGAAATAAATAGAAGTTATGACTAAGTTTGTCCACCCCAATCTGGTCAAAATCTACGATCATCACTTCGATGAAGGCAATGAACTACTAGAAATAGTTATGGAGTACTGCGAGGAAGGTGATCTTTTGAATTATTTTAAGAAGAAAAACAAAGAAATGTCGGTGCAATAAATCTTACGTGTCTTCAAGCAGGTTGTACAGGCTTTCATTGTAATGAACGTAAAGGGCGTATTCCATCGCGATCTTAAACCTGAAAATATCCTGATTTCAAAGGGAATGGTAATAAAGGTAGCGGACTTCGGTTGTGCACGCAGTGTCAACCAAGGTGATATATCCAAAATAGACAACTTCTCCCTCGATAAAGGAACACCAATATATGCTTCTCCTGAACAATTAAAGAACGAAATGTATTCGTTCAAGTGTGATGTCTGGTCAGCAGGTTGCCTTCTCTACTTCATCTATTTTGGTAATCACCCCTTTATGGATAGTCGTGCTCACAACACCCTTGCCCTGATTAAGAAACTCACTTAAAATAAAGAGATACAGTTGGATCAGAATGTGGATCCCACTATTGCAAAAATAATTGGATTAACATTAATCTATGAGGATAAAGAACGAGCTTCATGGAGAGAATTGTGGCTGTCTCGAGTGTTCAGTGAAAAGATTAGCAACGTAAGAGGCTACGTTGATTATCTAAAGAATGTAACAATCATAGCAAACTGGATGGCCAAGTAGTTTTGGCGCATCCGCAAAGATTTCACGTTTGCGCAAAACAAGGACGAGGTGTTTGTTTACTTCATTATCAAGTTTCAATACACAGCCCTCAAGACAGCACTTAATATCTTAAAAAAGAGTGATAAATTCAGATACTTGTTCGATTAAGAAAGTTATCATCAGTTCGAACCTACAGAAGAGCAGTTCAACTAAATCAAAAAGAGCTATATTGATCATTAAAAGTACTTCAACAGCATTAAAAAAAGTATGCAGACCAAAGATGCTTACAAATATATCCTTGAGAAAGAGCCCAACCGTTCTAGTACCTTTTCAGATTTGGATAACTCAATACGTGCTGGATACAAGCTGCTTCTTGATATTCGTAATCAGTTGTAGGAAGGGATTTCCAAAAAAGAGTACAAAATATGGATTGGAATAAGTCGGTGGATGAACTTCTAAAAGTGGTTCGGTTATTAAAAAGAGCCAAGAGTATAGAAACTGATTAGTGAGAATATCACTAATCTTAAAAAACAGGTAAATGATGAAATTGACAAGTACGAGATGGGCTTGGTTGAATGATAAACATCATATTTATAGTGTGAATTTAAATAAAAGACTGCAAATATTGAAATCAGACGTTGCGCTTGCGTTGCTTTTCAGAAAGAATGCAGTCGTAACGATTTAGCTTCTCAGAAATAAACGTCAGCTCTTGAACGTATTAGCTCATTCGACTTGTATAAATTTACTTCATCTTCTTGAAGTAACGTCTAGCCTGCCCCAAACTCTCCACTTCTAACTCACAATCGACCTGATTCATGAATCGCTCTATTTTTCGATTATCTTCCTGCTGATCCTCATCGCGGTCAGCTTCACCTTCAAATCGGGCTAACTTTCTTTTCAGCATTGCATTTTCTCTTTCCAAAATTTATATTTTATTCGAGAATAAATTTTTTTCATTTTTGGTTGCTTAGTTTTCCACAAGTTTAACTCGTTGAGCGAATCGCAGCGTTGAGATAGTTTCGTCAAGGTTCAGGCGATCCATTGATATAGTAGCAATCATGACAGTTTTGCAATTACCACCAAGAGAATCTCTTAGCAAAGTGGTGAGCAGAGAATTGCGATAAGGAATATGGGGCTTTCCTTTCCCTTTGATCTTTTGGTTGAGCGATACAATCACTTGTTATAAATAAGTTAGTGAGAGATTTATGGATCTAGCCTCAGTTAATACAATACCCTCAGCTTGAGAACGTGAAACTCGTTCACTTCCAGCTAAATCCACCAAGTGAATCTTTGAATATACCTCAGTTAATGTTGTCAAATTTTTACCCTTAATGTTGAGGGTGAATATGCAATGAGAACGGGAAGAAGCCTGATTGAGAGTAGTGGCATTAATCTTGCGGATAAAATTACCCATCATATGATAATTGAGGGCTTATTGCTCGCTGGTTACTGGGTGCACTCCCACATTCTTCATTTGAAGGTTGGATTCCTCATCTTCTAGAAACACAATCTATTTTAAAGCTATAGTACTTTTGTCCACTGCTAGAAGTTATTCTACGAGTGGCTTTAATTTAGCAGATCATACGCGTTCTCATTATAGATTTCTATAAACGAAACTTGAAGTTCGTAAGACATCTTTTTGCTTCGTCGGTTGAATTCCTAAAAGACATAGGACAGCACGCGAGGAATAGTGCCACGATCCTGCCAATCATCGCCACCGCTCATTGTGAAGGTTTTGCCAGAGCCAGTTTGTCCGTAGGCAAATATAGTACCATTGTATCCATCTAGGCAATTATCGATGACTGGTTTGGCTACACCTTAAAAGATGTCCTGCTGCGAAGCGGTATCTGGGAAGATGTGATTGAAAGAAAATAGATGATTATCCTTAGCATTGGAAAGCTTGCTACGACTGACTTGTAGCTCGATTGAAGTGTCAGTTAGACACAGACAGGGAATACTATATAAGGGCATTCATACATATCTGAACTATTGTCACAAGGCTTGACACGAGCAAAGACTTACAGATGTTCTTTTGTCATCCTTAACGTATTTATATGAATATAATAAATCCTCAGAAAAAGTTCAACAGAATCAAGAGAGCAATCAAATATTAATGTAATCAAAATACAAAATGAAAGTAGCTATTTGTTATTAAACTTACAGGTTCAATATATTGAGGCCTATTTTTGATATATGTATATAAAAACATAACTTATTCGAGGATAATTGATTTCTACTTTCTTAAACATATTCTTCACGATAAAAATAATTTTAGCAAAGCTCAATTAAATAGTTGTTTAAGATGTCAAATTGAATTTAATTAAAATATGCATCACTCATTTTCGAGTTAGCCACTGTATGAATTTTTTTATTTTCCCTTCTACTAGTACACCTCATTATCTTATTAAATGTCTCCCATCTATAAAATCATGTCATGATCCAATTGCCCATCTCTTTTATCCTAGTCAAAAACAAGTTCAAACAAATTATTACGGATTTTGTTTGGCAGCAAGTGCTTTTTTGAGTTTTGCCAGTTATGAGGAGGTGGAAACAGCAGATCAAGACTAAGTTTAAAGGCGTTGTCCATCATCCTAGGAATGACTCTTTCGAGGATCGTGGAAGTGGTCTCCAAGCAAGGATTAGTGTTAATTTCAATTAGCCAAGGTTTGAAATTTTAATCAATCATAAAATCTAATCCAAATATTTAAAAAGTGGGAAGTCCATTCCAAGTGCCCAATAAATGATGAGATGCAACAATGCAGTCGGTGGCTATCTATTTCAATTTTGGAACAATTTCCTCCTGAAGGTTATAACTATTTTTGTAATTTAAGTCTAAATATTTTTGAAAGTTATGGAAACTAAGTTTGTTGCCATCCTCATATTTTCCGTATTTCTATGAGTTGACTTGGATAGCATCATTGGTAAGATGAATAAACTCGTTATCAGTTTCGCCCAGTTGAAACTAGAAACAGCTGGTACGAATATAGCCTTAGTCGTACCAATAGCCCTTTATTTTACCATTGAGTCGCACCAGCAACATATAGCAGCGAATATCAAATTTTCTCTTGTTATATAAAAAAGGTTTATCAATGTATTTTTGAATAATGAAAGTTTTCTTTGGGTTATTACTACCTGATATTTAGACCTAAACCCACTGCCTAATCTTTTCGTAATCGCTATGAATTGTGATTCCATTTCCTCTATTTGTATTTTCTCCAGGTTTTACTATCCATAATCTCTGTGGATTGCCTTCACCTTGATGCTTACAAGCGTCCTATTTGTAGTATTGTGTAAATTAATTCCACGCCTGATCATCGTATCGTTTCACATGAAAGGTCACTGGCAAATAATCGAAAACATTTTTGGCTTGGGATTAGTAATAGGCCTTCATGTTATAATAAAGAGCCTTTTTGTTTCCCAAAAATTCGTTATATTCAAAGTGGTTATGAATTTATCTTTCTCTCATCTCTTGCATACATTAGCTCATTATTATTTCTTTAGGATTTTCTATTATCTTACTCTGACTCATGGATCTCCTAATATGTCCTGCTGTACTAGGTCTTTCTTTTTCTAAATAGTAATTCTTATCTTTAAGCTGCGTCCATATAAAGTTAGATATCCTTTTTCCTTTTTCCTCGTTAATGGTCCACCACCAACGTTTTTTGAGGAGTTCCTTGATGAGATGGCCATTATTACCTTTGCCAACGGAGAAGATGATAGAGTTTCTTCCATAGTTTTATATTTCGCGCATGATAAGTCCATGAAAGTTGCATTGAGACCTTATGTATTGGTGATATTCCTCCAACTTGTTTTAAAAATTATCCATTGATTTTATTGGAATGGATAGCCTGTTTTAACATGTTTTGAGCAAGATAGAACTGTTTTTTCGACTAATAAGTAATTTATCTTCATGGTTAGGAGATGGTGACTTTTCAACAAGGATGAGATTCAATCCTTTCAGATTATATTTTTAGTTAAGACTGGGTTTCACGCCCTTACGCACCCATTTTGTCTTACTGGTGTCGTGTTATTTTTCATGCTTCGGTTTGTCAAGAAGGTTAATAGAACGAATGTTAAAAATTTGATCGATTTTGTTTCGCTTAATTGTAGACTTAAGCTGATATTCCTTAAGGGGAACGCATTCTTTATATATTTTACTTTCGTTGGAACTCAACATTTTTTTAGATTGACTGCAACTCTTGAGAAGAGTTATTCCCTCTACTTTTCCACATTCTTTATTTTAATGATTCAAATTGAAGTTAATATTTCTGGGAAATATTCTATCCAATTTGAATTCCGCAAGGCACTGGGCATACGAACTTACTCCCAAATGTGAGCTAAGGATGTGCGCCTTCGGCTCAATGTAATCTTCGAACTTACAAACGTGCTTCTTTTCATTCATGGCTGAATAATAATTCTATAAATTAAAATTCTCAAAATCGAAAATGATGAAATGGAATTCTGTCTTTACTTACAAGGAAATCTATTTTTTGTATATTTGGAATGTAATTTTGACTAATAATTAACTTCTAAGTATATTTAATAACTTTGGGATTAAAACAAATAATTTAAAATTTTATTTATTCACAAGAATAATACTTATGGAGAAAAATAATTTTGATTAATAATGGCTTGATAATACCTGCATTATTATTGTATCTATAATTTAACCTTCAAATCATAGTTCCTTCATTCAGACATCTATAATTTAATTGCCAAATGAGTTTAATAAGCATATTTAGAATTCCTCCACCTTGCTAGCTAAAGTGTAATTTACATCTCATTCATTTTTATAAAATTGATCTCTGCTAATTTTTATTTTTCTTGAAAAAGGATGATGAATGCAAGAAAGTGGCTTTAGGGGAGTTTGAAATTGAACGATAAAACTATAATCTAAAAATGAGTTCGAATAAATTTTTATAACGCTTTTAGGGGAAGATCCAAACAGTGGGCAAGTAGGGTGTGCACAACGTGTTCGGAGGTAAACAGGAAAACGTATTGGTCTATACAAATAATAATTTCAATCCAAACAAGAATAAGCCAGCCCAATCTCTAACCAAATCAAAACCTGCTGATTTGCCCAAAGACATCAAACATTCTCAGAAAAAAATACCGCAAATCAACGAACTGCCACATTCTAAGTAACCTCAACAGAAAGGAAATCAGCCAGCATTAAATAAAGAGAAGAAAATATAAAATCCATTTCTCATTTCTAATCCATTTTACTTGGATGAGGAAGAGCGCCTGCGAGCAGAACAGGAGCGTAAGGAGGCATAGAAATTATAAAAACAGGAGAAGTAAAAAGAGGCTCAGCACCAAGTTGCATAAAATAAAAAACTAGTACCGCCTCTTCCAAATAAGTCAGTCTAAAAAAAGAAGACATAGAAAGACTGGGTGAAACTGGGAGGGTTAGGTGCGAACATTGGAGGAGATTAATGGGTGGAAAAAAAGAAAAAATTGGATAAAATGCAGGTAGCTTATAACTTATGTAGGAATTTTCAGAGCAAGTCAAGTCCATTAATAAGGACAAGCCAAAAGTGCCCAAGCCCAACGACAAACTAGAAAGGAAAGATCCAAATCCAAGACAAAAGGCATTATAGTATAGCAAAAATGTTCCAAGACCCATAGTGCGAGCGATACAACCAGAGAAATAGGAGTCAGAGGAGAAAGAAGCAGTGGTAGAAGAGCAGTTAAGCGAACTGCAACAGTATGAACTGAGGCACTAACAGTTGAAAAATATGTTAAAAAATCAATTGTGATTATAAAGAAGTCCATAAACTTATATGATTAAATTAAACAGAATTTTCGCAGCATCCATAAGAGCTTCAAAGCCCTACTCAAGCATCGGGATGGGGCACACTCTTCTCAAGACAAATTACTTTTGGTTTTCAGAGCAGAAAAAAGACCAAGAAGATGGAAAAAAATCTGAAGAAACGAGTTTATCAGATATTTGGTAATCAATTAGCAACTACTCACAACGAGCCTTCCACGAAGCCAAAAAAATGAATCCTTGGAGATGGGCATTTCTCCTTGGATTGCCAGTACTGTGGTTGATGACTCGTCCAGAGGAGGCTGAAGAGTACGCCATAAATTACTTGGAGCAGGAACTTCGGGCTAACTCCAGTGCTTTCAACTAGTTATAGGTCAAGATATATATATCAGAGGGTAACCCAGCATATCGCGTCTATTTTTAAAAGGACGGCAAGCAGTACTTTGCAAATTTCAACTCAAACTACGAAAAACTTAACAATATCCTCCGGCACAGACATAGTGACATCCGAGTTACCTATACATACATACCCAACTATGAGATTAAGCTCGGATTGCCAACCCTTATCACCAACATCATATCTGTCATATTCATTGCATCTTTCTTCACTCGTTCTTCATCAATGACTGGTGGAGTAAAGAACAGCTCCAGTACAAACGTTATGAGTCAGCTAATGGGGCAAAAGAAAACCTTCGATGTAATTACAAAAACGAATGTTCGATTTGCAGATGTTGCAGGACTAGATGAGAGCAAACTCTAAATTACAGAATTTGTTGACTTTTTAAAAAATCCAGAAAAATACAAGAAACTTGGAGCGAGAATACCCAAAGGGGTTCTTCTCTCAGGGCCTCCTGGAACTGGAAAGACAATGCTCGCCAAAGCTTGTGCGGGCGAAGCTGGAGTTCCATTCATTCCTACATCTGGTTCTGATTTCGTGGAAATCTTCGTAGGAGTAGGCGCTTCGCGAGTGAGAGATTTATTTGCCACAGCACGATAAAAATCTCCATCTATCATTTTTATTGATGAAATAGACGCAGTGGGCAGGAAACGAAGTGGAAGCCATGGATCACATGATGAGAGAGATAATACCCTCAATCAAATATTAGTGGAGATGGATGGTTTTCTAACTGACAGTCACGTCATCGTCATGGCAGCAACAAACAGACAGAATTTACTTGATACAGCTCTGATTCGGCCAGGAAGATTCGACCGCATTGTTGAAGTCAACTTACCAGATTTGGAGGGGAGACGCCAAATCTTTAATGTTCATCTTAGAAAGATAATCGTGGAACAAAGCAAAGACAAAGATCAATATGCACGCAGACTCGCTTCCCTCACTCCAGGATTTAGTGGAGCAGATATCGCAAACCTCTGTAATGAGGCTGCTCTTCTAGCAGCAAGAAATAACAAAGAGTGTGTCGATTCCCATGATTTCTAAATGGCAACTGAAAGATTAATTGGTGGAATTTAGAAGCGCAATATTGTGAGTCCTCATGAAAAGAAGATCGTCTCAGTGCATGAATCAGGTCACGCAGTGGTGTCCTGGTTTCTTGAAGGGGCAGACCCTCTCCTCAAACTTACTATAATTCCCCGCTCAAAGGGTTCTTTAGGATTTGCTCAATATTTTAACAACGAAAACAAACTTAGTACTAAGAGTCAACTCATTGACAAGATATGTTTTATATTAGGAGGCCGCTGTGCAGAGGAGTACTTTTTCGGGACTTGCACGAACGGGGCTGCAGACGATCTCCAAAAAGCATACAATATTGCCCACAGCATAGTAACAAAGCTAGGAATGAATGACCGTGTGGGAAATGTTGGATTTCGTAATTCTGACTATCTCCGTCCTTATTCCTAATAGATGGGTCAGTAAATTGACAAATAAATAATGAACTTGATCAATGAATGCACTTTGCGGACGAAAGAGATGGTGCGTAAATACTAAACCCAAATTAAAAAGTAATATTAATCTTATTTAGATTATCTGATGAGTTGTTCGAAAAGGAAACGCTGACCATTAAGGATATTAGAAAAATATTAGGAGAGAGGGAGTTCCGCAACCACGATGCTTATGAGAGCTACTTAGAAGTATAAAGGCAAGGCACATCATGATCTCTCCTTTTTTAGAACGGCAATCTGCAATTTATAAATTTATATCAGTTATCAATATGTCAGTTATCAAAATACAAATAACGTTATTTATAGTTTACCATCGATCTTAATCATTATAATCATTTAAAAAACCGATATATGGAAGTTTAATCTCATATTGTACCCGTGGAGTCTCTGGTCCCAATTAGCTGCCTGAAGCCAATTGACACTCTCTCGCACAAATATTGGCACATCATTTGCAAGTAATTTTCATTCCAATTAGAGCTGAGTTTCTTGTTCCCCGTGGACTTTAGATGATTAAAATCTCACTTTTCCTGGTGTGGTATGATCACCGACTCTACCTAACCATAGTCTTCGAGTTTATACCTATGTTACCGGCCCCACAGTTGCACTTGTAAATTCCATCTCTGATTCCATTGAAAGACCATGAGAGTGAGGAGAGTATTCCACTCCCCTGTGGAGTAATTCCGATGCCCTGCGGTGCTATTCCGATGGGTTTCGGTATGTGGGAAATGGGCCAGTTCGACTTTCCCGATATTCAATGATAGATCAATCACTACATATAAACAAAAATCGTTTAGTTGATCAACCAAAGTATTACCAATCTTAACTTCTCTCTTCATATCTTGTGATGTTTGTTTTTAAAAGCGAAATTTGAGTTTAATGGATTTGATAAGTGTTTAGAATTATACTACTGACAATGAATGGTAAATAACATATAACTTAAATAACAGTCATAATCCTATCATTTGCTTGTGATTCATAATGACATTTTTGTACAGTGTATTAGTAAGAGTTTCAAGATCTTGGTAGTGGTTATAAGCGGGTAACTGAAAATAGTTATTATTGATCTCTTGTAAACTAGCCTTTCCTCTTTATTTGATACCAATAATGTCGCGAATATAATGAGTCAGATGCAACAGTTCCTCGTCCTCCTTATCATCATAGTAGGGAATAATAGGTATTCCATTCTACAGTTGATAGTAATAAGAATAAGCTGCGTTATCCACAAGCAGTATATTCTCAATTGCCCTATTCTTCAAAACTCTTAAATCTTTTATGTAGACTCCTTCCTCGGTTTGCCAGCAATGAGGACGAAATAATCGGTAGCTCACCAATTTTTTGGTCGGATCTAAGTGGTCTAGAACCACATTGGCATAGCATTCATGACTTGCCGTAAACACAATAATTTCACACACAGTTGATAGCTCATGAAGCAATTGACGGGCATAAGGGCGGATATTGACCCCAGCATCAATTTTTTATCCTGTTGGAAACTTAATTTTTAAAGTAACGTCGTGGGGTATGCTAAGATTCTAGTTGCAATGTATTAAAGTTTCGTCCAAATCCAAAATAATAGTGTACTTAACTGCGTATAAATAGAGGTACATTGATTAGCAGATAGGTTTAAACTATGCTTTTCTAACTATTTAAGACTGGGTTTTCGATTATTTTAAAGGTATTTCATTGTTTGAATAGATTGAGTTAAATGCTCCTTAAAGGGTAATAGATAATTTTTTTTCATGGACTAGACTGCATTCTATATATAATAGCAGCTGATTTTTTCGCTTCTTTGCATTTTTTCCATTTTTGGTATTTTTGTGCTTTCCCCGCGGCTCACTTGTGTCACAAATTGATGAATTAGTGCACTATCATCTTTTTTGCTTGTTGTGTTTAGGACACTCTCTTCTTTTTTTGCCTTTTGCAAGTGTGGGCGCAGTAAATATTTATCACTTTGAGTCTTTTTTAGAATTTTGGCTGTGGACCCTTCTTTCTTTCGGAAAGCACCCAGAACTGACTTTAATTCATTAGGAATAGTAAGAGATTATTTTATCTTGGATTGACTTCGTTGAGACGAAAGGTCCTTCTTTATTCTTTTATCTCCCTTGATCGTATCAATTTTCTTTTAAAGGGCTTTGAGTTTTTCTTATATCTTCTTGATTTACTCATGGCTATCGGGGCGAGTTAATGGGCGCTCTTGGTGAGAAAGGGTCATGTTGGTGGGCGAATGATTGATGTTACCGATGTTACCCGAACTCTGCCTACGCGTGTTTGATTGATGGTTATGCTTGTGTTTAGGTTTTGCTTTAGAGAAAGGCTGTTTTAATTCTGAGTGTTAGCCTTTTTACGTACTACTTTTTTGAATTTTGAGTACCTTCTTTGTGCTGGCGAAAGCTGGTCCTCCGAATCCTTTGGGAGAGTTGATATTGATATTTTGCGTCTGAGTTACAGTTATGTTAGTCTTAGTGGTAATTTTGGGGTATGAAGACATTTTCTTCATTTTTCTAATTTAAATGACAGTAGCTAGACCCCAACAATATGACCAAAAATCTTCGTTAATATTCAAATAATCAAATTTACTCATTATCATGGACTTCAAGTTCAAATGTTAAAGCAGATATGAAATAAAGCCTCGTATCCTTTATGATTCTTTTGGCATTCTTCATTTTTCTATTTTTAACTGCTTTCTAATCTAACTCTTTCTTTTGCAAGCAGCTTTCTTATTTTGGTTGAAATTAGTCACCAGAAGAATAACTTTTAAAGCAATTATCATTGGATTTTAGCTGCCACTATGAATTATTTATTCAATTGCTTAATATAATTAATCATTTTCTTTATTTATTTCATACTGAAATCAATATCATTTATACAAGCTTTATCTTTTTTTAGCAATCGAAGATTACATTATTTCTCACCATTTTCATATGAGAGCTTATCTGATAATTTGAATTGATGGTTCATTTTTAAGTAAATTTAATTCCATATACAAACTCCCAGCGCTCGGCTGGTGTGAATTACTCATTTTTAGTGGACATTAAATAATGCCAATTATTTAATATTTAATATGTCTCTTAATCTAATCTATAATCTAAAACATGAATAAAATGAGTTATTCCAATAACATAAAAGAAATTAACTGATCATGTCCCCAACAGCGCGTCCACTTTCTCTTCACGCTAATACGCTTATGAAGTTGATGTTTAGCTTTCCTACATTGTGTGAAACCCAAGTAATAGAAGAATTTGCTATTGAATAAGGGGATTAAATCCGTAAGCCTTGAATAAATTAATAAATACCATGGATGTGAATAGTCCGTGGGAGCTAAGCAAAATTATCGAAAGGAAGTCCAGCCACTCTATAAAATGTCTATTGGTTGCGTATAAGTAAATCAGATTAATGCTTGAGAAGAAACCAACGACCAATAAAATCAATGGAAAAAGCAATAGTTTCATGAAAATATGGAGCTCACGGCCCGAAAGGCCTAGTTTTTTGAATTTATCATATGTTTTCATTGACCAAAAAATTTCAAGAGCGAACAATATCCATAGAGGTCCGAAGAAATAGCCTATCTTTAATGAAAGCTGAGTCCAATCATCATCAGAATTAAACCAGCAAAAGTAGACGTCATATCCGTAAAAATTTAAAAATATTGGTCTATTTTATGTTGTAGTTACATGATAGATAAAGTAATAGGGAGACCATATCCTATCAACATATATAAGAGCTAAAATCTTTAAAGTTTCGCATTATGCACTACTGATGCAAAAGATGAGTATATTATTAAACTTGTCCAAATTATTGAAGAGAGATCCGACGCAGTTTTTAAAGTTGAATCGAAAATACAGAAGTTAGTAAGATCTGCGCCAGAATTATAAGTCTAATTAACCATCATAGGCGGAAATATGATAACGCAAAGACTTTGAACGAGGGAGGTGATGCAAAGATAGAGGGACTATATACATGAAGTTATACTAGTCGCATGGGAAACGAAGTAATCTGCTTCCACCGAAGCAAGTATACCACTATCACGAACACCAGCGAAGCAAACGATACCACGTTCAGCACAAGAATAGAAATTGCTAACCCCTCGTAATATTGTTAATCAATCATCTTTATATCACCAAAAATTAAAAAAGAGATAATTCCAGATTATTAATTTATTAATTAAGATTCACGCAATTCAAATAACTCAAAAAATATAGAATTTGATCGATAGAATGGAGGCAATCTCCGACTTATATAATTTGAGCTCATCATATTTGCAATAGCAAGTAATTACTATTAATTTGCGACATATCTATTGTAATTTTTATTGATGCAGAGTAGTTTGCCACAGGTTAAGGTGATTATAATAGGGGACTCGGGAGTTGGTAAAACCAGCATTATAGGACGCTTTGTTAGCGATGCGTTTGAGAAGTTCTAAGAGCCTTCCCAAGGAGCTGCATTTTTTTCAAAAGATCACACATATGGAAATAAAACAGTTCGCTATCAAGTAATAATTGACTGAAAAAGATTTGGGACACAGCTGGCCAAGAAAAATACAAATCTATCGCTCGAGTTTACTATCGAGGTCTGTCTATTTTTATTAAGACTCACAAGTTGCTCTCCTTGTTTACGATATTACGCATAAAAATTCATTTTAAGTCCTCAAGAATTGGATGAAGGAACTTCGCTAGAAAGGCCCAGATAATTTGAGTAATGGTAGGATAAGCTAGTTTTAGCAGTTGTGGGAAACAAGATAGATCGACCCGATGAAGAAGAGGTGAGTTACGAAATCGCCAAAGAATATGCACAGTCAGAGCGTGCTCTTTTCAAATTAACAAGTGCAAAAGAGGGCAAAGGGATTAATGTAGCTTACATATATATGCAGGAATTATTCACGTCCATAGCTGAACGTCTGGACGAAACGAAAGCTCGAAATCTTCCCAACTTTCGAAATAGTGTGCCCTTATAAAAAATGGAGAAAATCCAGAAGAAGAAGGGAGGATGTTGTCATGGTAAATAGAAATGAGTTTGATTATGATTATACTGGTCATATCTTATATTTGTTTAATATTTGAATAGAATGAGACTATTTTAGATGAATTTTCATATTTAAAATAACTCTGACTAACAACTGTTAATGATCAAAATAAAAAACAGATGGATCTCGTTTCCTATAATTTTAATTGTTATTCTTTGAAGTTGTTTTTCTAAATATGTCATTTTAGAAAAGATTAATTTTAAAATCAGATGTTTAAAGGAATTAATAATATATTGACTGGTGATAATGGAATCCGCGCCGAAATCAATGAGCTTCTTTACCACAGTAGTGGCTTTAGTTAACGGAATGATAGGCGGTTCTATCCTTGTATTGCCCATTGTAGCTGAACAAGGAGGTTGGGTAGAGACTTTGCTCATCATATTTGCCACTGGTGTGTTCAGCTATTACTCTTGTTATTTAAGTCTGATTCACTTAGGAGATCAAACTGACCTAGATCATACACTTTTACGTCACTTTAATGGCAGCAAATTTCTCAAAGTATTTTATGATTTCTGTGTATGGTCAGGAATTACACTGCTGCTTATCCTTTATTTTTAGCTCATAATCATTCAATGGTAGGGTTTGATTCCAGATGATGGCTTTAGCATAGTAAATCCAATAATCAATTCAGTAGTCATGCTTGGCTGGTGTTTGTGCCTCAAATTCTTTGAGTTTGGTGCTCATATCATGGGGTATGGGGTCGTGAGTATAGCTGGATATCTTATATTTCTAATTTGGGTCATCGCAACTGCTCCTAGTGGCAATAACACTGTTCCTGCTATTGGAACCGGCGCAGCAGGCTTCGCTGCCATGATGGGCAACGCCTTTTCAATACAGGGATTTTTTATACCAGTTATACGCGAATTTCCAAACCAAAAAAAACATTTGTTGATCCTATTGCTAGCCTACATTATTGGAGGATTGGCTTATTACTATATTGCATTCATAGGCGCCTATGGTATAGTAAATCGACAAGGTTCAAACGTTCAAACAATCGAAAGTTTTTTTTCTGCTGGAGTATGGTAAGTAAAGATTTTGGAGGGAATTTACTTAATCCATTTATATTCAGTCTTTCCTGAATATCTGATTATTAGCAAGTAATCTCTATTTAATTTAGGAAACGGTTCTTTAGTATTTTTGGGTTACGTGAGTCCAAGGCTAAAAGGGTTAACTTTGCCGAACTCATCTATATCATTGTAATGATAATATTGTGCTTATGCATTGGTGCGCTATAAGTTAACATTGACATCATCATCGATATTAATGGGGCAGTACTAGGGTTCTGTTTTGTCTACTTCCTTCCTTCTTTTTTGCACATAAAGTGTTTATATTTTTCTAAAGGTAAGCGAATCCTACCCTAACTCCCTTAGTAAGAATAAAAATAGAAGAAGCAGGAAGTGGAAGGTCAAGGACAAGCATAAAAAGCTAATTTATCACAATAGTAAAATGAAGAACAAATTTAAAAATAAAAAAATGTTTATATTTAGATGCCATAGCAATCGCCTGTCAATAACACTGACTTAAGTAAGGATCAGAATCCCTATAAATATGATTTACATATATTGGAACCCGGTGAAGCAGAGAAGCAAAAGTTTAACGAGATTGACTATAGTTACTTCTATTGTTCAGTACGCAAATCTACACCATTACGGCAAGGTATAGATTTGACTCTGCTGACAATAATGTTTTTAATGGGGGCTTTCATCATGGTCAACGGGCTTATTCAAGTGGTGGATCTAATCAGAGGGTGATTGTTTTGCTCTAATATTCTATACCGACTCTGGTCATTGGTTGACAATAATTTTGATAAAATTATGGCATCATAGCAGTTCCTATCTAATTAATTAATTCTTTTTAATATGAAATAGAATTTGAGTATAGTAATCCATTGGTGCCTATCCTGACTATTGATATAATTGAATATTTTTTAAAATCCTTTGTTTAATTATCTCTTTCATCATTATCAACTCGTCTCAAAAATAATACTTTTCAAAAATAGATACTGATAGTTAGCATTTACAAATCTCATTTTATAATTTTATAATTTGACATTGAAATTGATAATCTATAAAAACAGAAATTAAATGGCTAAGCAGAAGAAGATCAAATTGCCTACATATTTATCTCGAGGTCTTCAGGAAAACAATCAGCAAGTAATTATAGTGTCGGGAAATCGTTTAAAGGAGTCCTTGCAGTTTGCTTCATTCTATTTAACTAACCTTTCACTGCACTGATACTTGGAGTTGTTGTTTTACTAGGAGATTTTGGTGAATTTAATTTACGAGGAGAAGTTGAGTCATCTTCAAGAAAGTTTGAATTATTTAATAAATTATTATACTGTTTTAGAAAGGTGGCCTGAAATGTTTCCAATTTCGCGAGTTCATTTTTCATTATATTTTATTCCTCCTCCACCAGGTCTCGTAAATTTTATTTCTGCTTATCTTTACACTCTTTCACAAAATAATAAATGTTATATAATAGAGAGATGGCCAATAAACCTAAAATGGCGAAAGGACTGTAGATTTAATAGTTAGGAATGGAAGAAAGAATGGGAGTGAGAAGGATAATAAGCTGGATAGCTATGGTGATGGAAAGATTTAGTACAGGTCTTAAATAGCCTCTTTCACCTGCATATGGCTTTTTGCAAATGATGATAAAGATTTGAATTGCTAGAATACCAATTAGTATTGCAGATTGAGGTTTAATCATAAATACTAATAACATAAAACTTGTAATTATTCTCTCCAGCAATAAAAAGCAGTAATAATGACTTTGAATTATGGAAATAGAGTTAAATTTATCAGTAAATTACCCAAATATTCCAGGCTTCTTATGAAGTAAAACACTATAAAAGATAAATAAGAGTAACAATATTCCACTCAACGCCACTCCAGCAAACAATATTCCTGATATATTGATGATATAAATTATTTCAATTCCAGCTGCAACGCATATGCTATAGGCTGAAAACATCAATCCATAAAATACATATTCTCCTCTCATTAGCATCTAATATTTAGATAAGGTAAGATGCTAAGATTTATAGACAAAGCGATTGATCAGTGTCAAAATTAAAGATATTAATAAAGGTAGAATAATTAGAATAGCAGTTAGGTTATAGTTATTCAGAAATGATTGATTTAATTTTACAGGAATGAATCTTGAATCCATATGAAAGGGGGCCTTGACTAAAGAATGAATGTTGTATCCACAAGAATAAGACAGAAAAGAGAGAGAATTTAAAGTAGGGCTTAAATTATCAATAGTTAGCAATGACAAGAAAGTTAACTGAAAAATTGTAATTAACTCTAGGCCGACCAATTTTCCTGAAAAATATCCTAATAAAAACAGAAGTAGGGCCAAACAAGTGAGTATGAGAGCAATTATATTCACCATCTTAGCTTAGGCGTAGGATGAATCATTGTAATATTATAAAGAAAGGTTATTTGTGGAAACTAATTTTGTTGTTGTTTGTGTAGGTTGTAACAAATCGAAGGGTGCAGTGGGTGGAAAATTAAATCCAATTGTTAGATCTTGTGCATTGATATCTTGATTATAAGCAGCATTAACTGTGAGGAGACCTGTGGCAGGATCATATGAAAAATTGGTAAAGTTGAGATCTAGAGAAGATACTTGAAATATGATTTGCGACCAATTTGCAGTTTGAAAGGCCGGCAGGGCAGCAGGAGATAACTGGTATATAATTTATACAGAATTTTTACTCTAATCCTTGTTAATGGCATTTAGTCCTATTGTAAAATTTAGGAGAGAGCACACTGATGGCTGTAATGGACCATTATAGCACTCAAAGTTAGTTTAAGTAGTACAAAAACTGCTGCAACCATCTCCATTTATTAAATTACCATCATCACACCCTTCAATTAACAGAACAATCTTATCTCCACAAATTGGTTGACAGTTACCTGAACCATCAAGTAAGTAATAAGGGGCACATTTAGTGCACAATCCTGGGATACAAGAGGCACAAAATGAGAAATTTGAGCAATCAATATCACAAGAGACTGCAGCGCCTACCAAATTATATTCATAACCAAGTGCACATAATTCGCAATCAGTTCCGATGATGCAATTCTAGCAATGGGACAAACAAGGAGAACAGGCTGTGATATTAGATGTATTAGATATATTTGACGGTTGACTGTTGCAGTAAAAAAAGGCTTCAAGCGCACACATAGATGAGCACCCGTCATTGCTTATAGTGTTACTATCATCACAACTTTCTTATATTGCTTTAATTCCATCCCCGCAATGAGGTACACAACTATCATTTTGTACATAATATCCAATTGAACAGGATAAGCAACTAAGAGTTGCTGTGTAGTTACAGGTGCTGCAATAAGTAATGTTAGAGCAATCAATCGTACAACTACTGGAGACATTATTGAAGACATAATCAGCATTGCATTGAATGCAGATAGTAATATTGGTACAATTATAGCAATTAGGCATGCAAGAAGAGCAGCTGCTTTAATTGGTTGTCCCACTTATTATTGCAACATCTACGCAGAAGAAACTTAGCTATAATGTACAATTTGATGAGCAGCCATCATTATCGGTTACATTTCCATCATCACATTGCTCCTCAGCAACTCGAATACCGTCTCCACATGTATAAAAACAGCTTGATAAGTTGCCATTTGGATAATATCCAATAAGGCAGCTCGTGCAAGTGAGTCCGTTAGAAAAATCACAAAGTGTGCAATATTTGATTGGACTACAATCGATTGTACAGTTAGTAGAGTTATAGGTATATCCAACTTCACATCCATTACAACTGCTACTATTGGTGCAAGTCAGACAAAGTGGCAGACAAGATAAGCACGCACTTGTAGAATTAATAACACCCGTACAGTAATATTTTGGCTCTATTGTACAGTTGGCTGAACAACCATCTCCATTTGCAGTATTATGATCGTCACATTGTTCAGTTGATACTAAAATACCGTCTCCGCATAAAGATGAGCAAGTGTTGCTCGAAAGATAAAAGCCATTCAAGCATGTAAGGCAGTTAATAGTAGATGTAAAGTTACATGAGGCACAATAATTAACAAGAGAGCAGTCAATTGTGCAAGTATTGTTGGCTATGCTATAAGTATAGTTTGTAAAGCATGAGAGGCACACTGATGCATTGGTACAAGTATTACAGAATGGTACGCATGGTGAACAATTACTGGGAGAATTGACACAAAAATAAGTAGCTTGTACTGTGCAAGTTGAAGAACAGCCATTTAAGCCAGTAGTAGTGTTGTCATCACATTGTTAAGGACTAACTACTATTCCATCTCCACATGTTGACGAACAAGTATTATTGACTAACGAGTATCCAGTTTGGCAAACAGTACATTCAATAGTTGTATTATTCAGGATACAAGAGGAGCAGTTAGTGATTTGTGTGCAATTTAAAATGCAACTTGGACTGACAAATACGTAGCTTGGCTGACAAAGTTGGCAGTCTCCTGAAGTAGTGCAGTTTAAGCAGTTAAGAATGCAATTTTGGCAGGTATGACTTGAGGTTTTAAGATACTTACCGCTGTAACAGCTCAAGCAATAAGTCGCAGAAGTGCATGTAAGACAATTCGAAGCCACACAGGGGACAGCTTGAGAGACTCCATTATCGTAGTAACCTGGTAGGGGTATACATCTATTTGTAATATTGTTCATTATTCTGAAATCAAGGGTAGAGTTGCATTGAGTGCATAGGCCATTGTTACCGCAAATATAGCAATCATAAGTTGGACATTTGTCACATTGATAGTCCGATGTATTGCTACTATATCGAATTGGACAGACATCATAGCAAATTTGTGTGGCTACCATCAGATAAGGAGTTATATCAGCACAGTACGTAAACTGCAGATAGATGTAATCGAAAGCCATAAAAGTCCACTTGTTCATTGAAGTAGCAGAGACAGAGTATGGGTAAGTTGAATTACATTGATACTGGAAAAAGCCATCTCCTACAATATGAAAGCCAGTAATTCCTACTATAGTATTGTAGGGTCGAATATATCCCAATGCGTCTGGGGAGAAAAGGGGGTTTGCCGGATTAGTTCCATTGAATTGACCCCAAGTATAGCTTGCTGGTTGAGAGCTGAGCATCAACTTTGCATCATTAAAAACGAAATAATTTATTGTCACCGAAGTAAGATAAAATGGTTTGGATGTCATAGCGGTAATTGCAATATTGACTGAAGTAGAAGATTTTAAACTGACGCTAATTTGAAGACCAATTTAATTGGTGGTATCGTTTGTTTTAGCATCAACTCCTAAGATGGTGCTCCAAATATAAACACCTCCATTTAGGTTGTATGGGCTACTACTTGACAAAACCGTTGAATAGATTTGCCCGTTCGATAAGGAGGAGTATATAGGCAGCCAATACAAGGAAAAATAATTGTTTAAAAATCCAGGACTAATAGTCAAAAGATATATCACTAATTTTTGAATTTTATTTGCAGTGTTGGTGTAAAGCAAAATGGTGACACCTCCCGGTGATTTAACATCAACCCAACACGTATAGTTTATTATCTTATTGGCTATAAAATACTGCATTTATTGAATGGAGAGGCCTACATGATAAGTAGTGTCGGGGTAAGAGGTCGGAAATATTGCAGCATAAGTGTAGGGGTTTAACACTGTGGTCGTTGTGTTATAGTATGCAGCCATGTTGAATGTATATGTTCCTACATAAGATAAATAATACCCGCATTGACGTATTTATTGGTGTCACCAAGGACGGGAGTCGCAGTCAGCGAGTCGACCATTCCAATAATTGCAATGAGCACAATAACTTTAGGGAAGACAGCTGCCGCCTAAATCATTTTTATTTTAATATAGCTCCTATGTAGGAATAATGATAAATCCTGAAAATAAACTTAAAATCCTGGAAATATAATCGATGTTGGCGTAATTCCATTTGAAAATATAATTAAATTTAAAGGAATAAAAATATATTAAATTGGCATCAATAAATCATTAAGACATTTATAAAGTTAAAATAATATGAATATTAGTCCATAAAACTTCAATAAAAATATATTAAAAAAATAATCGACTTGGCCTTACCAATACAAATTAAATTATGGTCTTCATTTAATGATAAAGAGCATTAACTTTTGAAATTATAATAATTTCATATTGGATGAAATTCTGAAGGAGATATTCATTTGGTGTAAATTAAATAATAAATTGATATAAGTCATTCATTCTTTATTTCAGATAATAAATGTAAAAAATAATTGAATAATTACCTCAATACAAACAGCCTTTTTTCAATAAGTAATCTAAAAATTACTGTTTGGAAATGCGCTTATCCTGATCAGCATCTAGTTATGTAAGTAACTCTTAAACTTCTTATCTATTTGATCCCTTCAATATCTAAGCCAGTTCTTTTTTTTAGATGTATCCAGTTTTGTCCGTGTCAAAGTAGTCGAATGATTCTTAAAGGGCCTCCTTTACAAAGAGTTTCTAATGACTAATCATAGCGGAAGTAAATTAATTGAGGCCGATACGACCTGACTTGTCTTTATCAATTTTACTCAAAATATACTCAATTTATTCCTTAGTAGAAGTAGGGCAATATTCTTGATATGCCAGCATCAATTAATTTACTTAAATTTCTCCATCACAATTCTGATCTAAAGATTTGAAGATTTCGCTAATCTCACGGCGTTGACTTTGGCTAACCTTAGAAAAGATTAAATATGTTTAAAGAACTGATATTAGGTTATTTCGTCTCTGAATTATTTTTAAAGTACGTAATAATTTGATAGATTCTGCATAAAGGAAGAATTTTTAATTTTTGGCTTACAAACTTCTGATTTTAACCAAGGATGATGGAGTGCCTCTTGAGCCGATATTCGTTTATAGGGATCTTTTTCCAACAGTTTTATTAACAAATTTTTTGCTGAAGGGTTGATTTAAGTCCAAATATTTTCTGTATAACTAAATTACTAACCTTAAAAAGTGATATTATGATTGAGGATCCTCTCCAACGTAGCCTACTTTACTGAGCATCTGAAGGGAGACACTGAGGTAAGTAATATATGCAAGATTACTCCACAACTCCATAGGTCGCATTTATCAGTAAAATATCCTTTGATGATTTCGGGTGCCATATAGCTTAAAGTTCCAACCAAGCTACGGCAACTCGTTTTTGCCTTCGTCATTTGATATGCTGTTCCAAAATCAAGTAGTTTTAATTCTATTTCTTATTTCGAAACCTTTTCCTTTAATTTATTTATAAAGACCAAATTTTAGAGTTTAATATCGCGGTGGACAATTCGTAAAGTATGCAAGTAATTCAAACAACCAAGAAGCTGTCTAAGAATCACTTTAATAATCTCATCGTCAAAAGCTGTTCGTGTATTGATGAATTCAATCACCGATCCTCCCTCACAAAATTCAGTGACAATATAATAGTCCTAGTCGCTTTCGAAAACCTAATAGAGTTTGATAATATTGGGATGATCCAGTTTTTTTAATAGCTCTAACTCAGCAAATATTTATTTTTTGCTACCATTATTCAATGACTTCTTTTTTATGATTTTGATGGCTCTTTTTTATTGAGATTTAAGACACACTGCCCTGTACACGCTTCCATAAGCCCCCTTTCCAGCTTACTCTTCAAAATTGTAATATTTTTTTATGCTTTATTTACGGAGATGAATAAAGCTTTTTTGGTTAATCTCAATTCTTTAGTATGCATTTTCAGCTTTGCAGTCCAAAAGGACAAATTCTTTAAAGGTTGTATTCAAGTCTTTAGTAAATCCAAGGAGACTGCCTCTTGCGACAAAACTCATCTTTTTTGCCTTCGATAAGTTTATCAAAGTTTGGACCTGCCTGCGTGTATTTATTCTGTTGACACATCTGTCAGAGAGATGCAGATTGTTGGAGGCTACAACAGTGCGCTAATTCTGGTGTTTTAAAATAAAAGTATTAAGTGGAGTATATTCTTCCTCTTGGACATCAGTATCGTTGCTATCAGGGTTCTCTCTATACTGTTCGCTGTAATCTTTGCTTATTGTTGGCTCTATGATTGATTAAATTTGTCTATTTTTATCGTCTATGGCGCAGAAGTTATTACCCATTTAATGAATAGAATATTTCACTTAAATTCTTAAAATTCTTCTAAAAATCAGTCACTCTGCCCTTGTGCTTGTGACAAGTTTAGTTTACCATTGCGCATCTCAATTCGTCCCAAAACATCATATTTCTTGCTTCGAATTTTTGTACAAGCTATTTTTCTTGGTACACGCTATTGAGAATTCAGATTGGATTGGTCTAACTATAGTATGGTCATGTCCTAAAATTGAATGTTCATACTCTTTGATTTTTCTCTAGCCTCAAAGGGGTTGGGTTTTTTATTAGTCAGATATCCCTCAATTTAGTTGATTCGACTTGGGAATATCTTCTCATACATCCAAACTAATAGCTTCTCATTTTGCATGAACATTTATAGCAAACGTAACTTATCAACCATACGAAACTACTCCCAGCTATTTATGCCATTAATATCTTCTGATTTATAACCGTACACTTTACGTTGAGCTACCTCACGTCGAATAGTTTATAAACATTCCAAAAACCAATTTTTAAGTTCATGGTCCATCCACGATGAAGATTGTTTGCGTTGCTGTGTTAGTGTGCTCAGTTTATTGGGAATTCCTCTGGATGAAGAGCGCACTTCTCGTGATTTAATTTATAATTTAGTATTCAGGGAAATATTCGGAGGAATTAGAGATTCTTTTTGATTCGGTGTGAAATACTAATTTTTTATTTCACCCGCTTCTTGATCAGTATTGGTGGTTTGCCCCCTGGTCAAGTACTGCTTTTGCTTTTCTTTAAATTGTCTTAATTCTTGTTTTAGAATTTAATTTTGCTTGGTGCTATCTTCAATTCTACTTTGACTAATTTCCAAAGAAGCTTCTAAATTTTTGACATTTCTTAGAAGCTCTTTGTTTTATTTTTCCAGAATTGTCATCCTTCGCTCCATCTCTTTAATATGAGATTTATTAACTTCATTTTAATGCGTTTTTTCTTATAATTTATCATACAGTTTTAAAGCTTCTTCCCTAAACAGAATAAGTTGCTTTTATAAAAATATTCCTCGATCGTTAGAAAGCATCTTCTTTTCCTGATCCTCTGCGCGATCCTTCATGGATGTTAGTTCCTCCTTCATTGTCTTAATGTGATTACGGTAGGCTAATAGAAACTCTGCAGTGTGTTGTTCGATGACTTATTCTATTTTTTAGTCCATTTCGTTGATTGTATGCATCAAATCTTGATGCAATTGATAAACTTACTTCATCGAGTTTTGTGGTTTGACTAGTAATGCATGATCTTACATTAATAAATTTATAACTAACTGACCTCAGACTGCTTTCACTGCATCATTCAAAAATAAAATAAAGAAACTACTCTAAACTTAATTATTGTCATCTCAAGAAAAAGATTAATTTCATGAATATTTTGTTGGATTTAAATAAATAATACTGCAAGAGGATATCTTATTTATTATTTATTGTCAAAGAAAAATGGAAAAGGAAAAATTCAAGACAGACATTTAGTATCTTCTTGTGTTGGATTTTGAAGCTACTTGCTAAAAAGACATAAGGCTGGAACCCTGCTCAGAAATCATAGAGTTTCCTATCATTGTCGTGAACACTCGCACTGCCCAAAAATTGGATGTGTTTCATCAGTATGTCAAACCAAGGTATCATCCAAAATTGACTGCCTTCTGTACTTAACTTACAGGTATCACTCAAAAAATGGTCGATGGAGGCAAATATATTGAGTAAGTATTGCTCGATTTGGATAAATGGATTAAGTCGTTGCCGTACCTTAAAGAAGATAACTATACTTTTGTCACTTGTGGAGATTGGGATCTTTCCACATGTTTAAAACATTAGGCGCAAGCTAAAAAGTTAGTTCTCAATAGCTATCTTCGCTCTTATATAAATATAAAGAAATATTTTGTGAGTGTATTAGAGAATAAATTTAAGGCCTCAGGAATGATGGAGATGATCAAAGTGTTGAATCTTAAGCACTAAGGTAGGCATCACAGCGGTATTGATGACGTGGCAAACATTTGCAACATTTGCATTGCCCTAATCTAACAGCATGGAGCCACTTTCCCAAAGCACTAAATTAATAAATTAAAGTATTTTGTTGAAAAAGAGGGATATAAACCTGAAGTTTAGTATTTGTTAGTGCTAGATTTTGAAGCCACATGTGAATAGAATAAAAAACTGCTGCCATGCCAAGAAATCATATAATTTCCTGTTATTGTAGTGGAAATTTCCACCGGAAAAAGGATATAGCAGTTTCATCAATATGTGAAACCAACAATCAACTCCTAGCTGAGTCATTTTTGCACAAATTTAACTGGAATTCGCCAAGATCAAGTCAATGCAGGTAATCCAATCTAGAAAGTCCTTCATGATTTTGATAAGTGGATTAGCTCCCTGACTTTCCTTAAAGAGGATAACTTTACTTTTGTGACATGTGGAGACTGGGACCTTGCAAACTGTCTGAAGAATGAAGCTCTAAATAAAAAGATTGCTATCAAACCCTATTTAAAATCCTATATAAACATAAAGAAATATTTCAGCAAAATTGTGAAAAGCAACAAATAAAAATTACGGGATTTGATGGAAATGCTCGAATTTCTAAAATTGAAACATGAAGGTAAGCATCATAGTGGTATTGATGATGTTATTAATATCTGCAACATATGTGTTGACCTAATAATGACTCACAAGGCTGCCTTTCCTAAAACAGAAATAGTCCCCCTCAAATATTGATTTTGACAATGAAAATTATCTTTATAATATTATCTTTGAAAAATAAAGGAATCAAAAATTGAGAGGAAATTGAAGTGATGGGACCTTATGTATCTCATCCATAGCTGAATGTAATTTGCTATGATACTTATTTTTGATTTGCCTTAGTTTTTTAACTGGTATTTTAGGTTCAGTATAAGTTATCAGAGAATATGCTCGCTTATGAAGATTGTCTTTGGGAAAGAAATCTTAGACACATAATTTAATTATCCTTTCATTGTCATAAATTGACTCCTTGGAAGTTGGTTCATCAGGATTTGTAGATATATATCCGCAGTATTTATCCATTATATTGTTATAAGAATTGAGGATATCGAGCTGCTTCTTCTTTTGTTTCATTTATTCAGTCATACGAGCCATTCTTTGGTAGATTGACTGAGCTCGATCCCTAAATTTACAAAGTTCTTTAGAAGAATTACTCTCCCGATGATTTGAAGCGCTTGAGTAACCAGATTGACTGGTGACCAATTGTCTGGATTTAAAATCAGAGAGAGGGACAGTAGATATTGGTGAAATCTATCCCAATATAAACTCAAAAACCTGCCTATTATTTCTTTAGTTTTTCAGAACGCTATAAACTGGATTATCTATGTGCTATCTTTTGAGTTTCCTTCTTTTTACTAGTTTGCGGCCGTGGAGAAAGTTAGTTATGTTGGTATGTTTATAGTCTTGGAAATCTAGGTTTGTGCTTTTATTTTATTTGATCTGCATTTTAGAATGAAAATTATTTAATTATTTAGGCAGGACAACAAATGATGAAAGTAGAAAAAAATGTTTTAGTAATAATAGATTCTTTTTTCTGTTTATTATAGTAGGGAAAATTTAAGCATCAAATTGTACGAAGATATCCATCAAGTTATATCATATTATCCTTTTGTATTTGGCACAACTTAATGGATACATTGGTACAACTTGATGGTCACCAACATCAATAACTAGATGACTAACTAAAGAATACCATAAACAGATCATCTGGATCTAACGATTTTCCTAATTATATAATTTAAACAATGACATATTTAAAATTGTCAATTTATTCTATAAATTTTTACTTGAAGATGAATGCAATGATTTAAGTTCATTGATGATTTTTATTTTTAAAATCAATTTATATTCTAAAGGCCAATTTATGTTTACTGAGTAGTATTATAGATATTTTATTAAATAATATTTCGTGATTGTAATTTAAATTGCGATTGCAATTTTATTTTATAATTGGATTCAAATTTGATTTTAAAATTATTTTAAAACAATTTATTCACTCTTTATCTTGATCGCTTTCACAGATTTATTATTATTTATTATTTTTATTGAACTCATTGGTGATGACTTCGATATTTATAATTTGCTTTGAACATCGATATTTTTGACTGAATATTTAATTCGGCCTCTATATTGGGATAATTATTAGTATATTAGAGGATGTCAGAGGACTAGAAGGAATGGGAGGTTGAAACTATACTACAGAGAGGACGTTTCAACAACATTACTCATTACTTGGTGCACTGGAAGGGCTACCCAAAAGAAGAAGCTACTTGGGAACCAATCCTCAATCTTGAAAATTGTGAAGATGCTATCATGCAATTTGAATCTCAATTCAAATGCAAAGAAAAGGGCAAAGTAGGCAAAATAAAAAGGATAAAAAAAGAATAAATAGAGGAAAATCAGGAAGATAAAAGATATTCAAATTAAGCCCGTCAAATAATAGATGCCTTTAACGAAACTTAAACAACTAAAGAAACAGGAAAAGCGAATGAATTTAAACTGGAAAATGAAACATCAATGCAATTGAGATAGGAATTAAACATAACCAAAGATAGCAATAAAAGCCAAAGTATTGATCTTAAAGACAGCCCTAATTAATAGAAGCTTGATGAAATTCCACCGATTTGTAAACAGATTGTTAGTGAGAAAGATAAGATAAGTAATAAATTGAGGAAGAAAAAAAGTTAAATGAGTTGCAGGATGTAAAAAAATAGAATTGATGATAATGGCCCAATCTAAATTCCTCCAAGAAAAAGAATTAAATTGAATGCACTGAATCATCGAGATAAATCTCAAGAATTCAACAAATAAAAAAGTCAAAATGAAGAAATGCCGTCTACGAAATAAGTAAAATATTTTTAAACTTGTCATAAAATATCTGAAACTGAGACGGAGTATCTTTCTAAAATTGCAGATCAAAATAATCAAATAAGAATCCTCAAGGAGATGTTTTAAACATTAATTCCATATTCCAAATAGAAAATAAATCAAAATCCAGAAAACAAACCCATAGCGGAATCATTATAAAGAGATACACAATCTATTGAAAAAAAATTACCATTCTCAGAATAAAATCACCCCACCCCAAAGGAACTCTTATCAAAAATAGTAAATATACCAAAGGATCCCTCATCTTTTAATATAAATTCTGAACTTAACAAGGAGGTAATGACAATGTCGGTCCCTCAACAGCCTCAAAATTTATTTTCAAATAAAGCCAGTCTTTTAAAAAATACTTCGAGATATGAACAGTGTGATCAAGAGCATTTGGCTCAAAAGAAGACGACTCTCAGAAATATTATTAGGAAAAACTTGGGTTTAGAATTAGGAAAACACAAAGTTCGGACTTTGGATATATCTGATGAATCTTTGCTCGAGTTGGAATTAGGAGAGATAAAACGATTATACGTTGAAACCTAGGTTGAAAAACTGGAGTTGCTCGTAAAACTCCCATATGGGTGGGTAGTAGTGGGTAGAAATAGGGAGAAAGAATTGTTCATTTCTGATGTGAACCTCATTAAGATGGAATATTGGACTCTGATTGTAAATAAATATCTGGCAAGGTGATTATGATTATTTATGAGAATATTTGTTTCATTTTAAAAACTAATCTTCATTGATTAATAATTTGGTCTTTAAAAGAACATTAATATCATTTGAGTTCATACGGAGTAGTGATATTTTTTTATTATTTGTTACCGACATATCTTTCATGATTATTTTTAATTATTTTGATCTGCTGTGCAATTTTATTAATAAATAGATACATATCACAGTTATCGGATGAGAACTTTTTCGTGACTTTCCTCGAAAAGTTAGGAAAGTAGTCGCTATTTTTATGGTGAAAGTAGTTTAGGAGGATAGGAATACATAATTTAGAAGCATCTAAGTGGGTCCTAAAAGATAATATCTTAGTTCAATTCAACCCATGTAAAAAGCAACTATACTTTTTAGTTGGTTGCAAAATTGCGAATTATGGTGGTGCCGTCAGGACATCTAAAGCTAATTCTAACAATTTATCCATCAACAGGTTCTAAAGGCAGGGACATTTTTCTAATTTTTCTTAATTCCTAATGTTATTAAATTTCCTTTAACTCCTGGATTGATTTTATTTTTTATTTTTTCTCACTCTAAAGTTTCTCCCTTTGACCCTCTTCTATCTGCTTATAAGTCTAATTCTGTCTCCGTATTTCCTCAGTGTTTCTCTGCAGATCTACGAAATCAACCTCTTCTTCTTCCTCTTCAACAACATTATAGCCATAGACCTTGTTCAAGTAGTTTCTATATTTTATAATGACATTTTGGTCACGTTTGCTGAGATTGGCGCCTTCCTTGTAACATCTTGTCAAAATTTATGGAGTTAAATTAAGCAATTAGTCTCCACGGAATCTCCTTATCGTCAAAATTTCATCAAATATATTCATCCTGCATATTAAAATTTATGGAGCAAATTTCTCACCTCCTAACAAATCAAGTGACTTATCATCGAGCATATAGCCAGCAAAATGAAAATTTTTATCAATGCTAGCTACCATTTCTCTCTTATTAAAGAGATCAACAAAGATTTGGTGGGTCTATCTATTGGAAACAGCTATCAATACAGATTTTTTATCCATATGTTTTGTTTTTTACAGAAGTTTAATTAATTACTGCTATTTGTAGAGTAGACGAATATGTTTGGAGTATAGTTGATAGAATTATGAGCGCAGAAGCTTTATTACTAAAGATTGCGGGAGCACTATTTAACAAAAGAGGTACGAATTTATGCAAGAATTTTGAAGAATCCAGAGAACATCCTTTTACAGTTTGTAAAAAATGATCCGAATAAACTCCATTGTTAGTTTTTAGATATAACATGCAATATATATTTCCTGACAATTGCCTCATCACTAGGCTAATTGATTGGTTTGCGGCTAGAAGATAGTGCATTGGATTATCTTTGTGATTGACTTAGCTATATTGCCTTCTGAATAATAAAATATAGACTTGGAGGTCAAAGCCAGTGTTTCTTAATGATTCAGCGGCTTTCTAAAAATCCTCTTGATTGGTAGACTGCATGAACAACAATACTTTTTAGTACTCGTCGGAATTGAGATCGTTCATAATAAGCTAAATTATAATTATTTGTGTATAGATCGATAAAAGATTAGTAGTTGAGAATTATCTAAATTTATAGGCTGATAAAATTAATTTTGAGAGCTGATTCCTATATATCATACAAACTAACTATCCATTACAAATGGAATGATTATGATTCTTAAATTAAAGGGGTCTGAGCTTTTGATAATTTTAAATTGTAGAAAAAACAGTTATGTACTCTCGATAAAAAGATAGTCACAGCTATTTCCCCAATTATCAGGACAGCAGAAATGCGTACGGAAATAACCTCAGACCCCAAACCCCTCATGGAGCAAATTCCAATAACATGCTTGCTCAATCTCGCTCATTAAACCGCAGCTACGGCCGGCTTCCAAACCAGCCTTCTCCATATGCTCCGCAACAGCAAGGGCCACCTCGAGGTAACATTTCTCGGTCAAGAGTATCTGTGAACAGCAGCCACGCTTCTCAATTGGATAACCTCATGGCAGATCATATTGAAGTTTTTCCATAAGAACTTGTATTCTTGCTCCGTAATGAAGAGAAAAATATTAACAATTTAAAGGAAAAGATTGAACATGAAAAGATGAAAGTTTAAAATGATTTTTCAGTGTTCAAGACTGAAATCGACCACATCCTATAAGATATAAAAATTTCAGTGCAGGCCTAACTGGATCTGGTCTACAAGGCATACATTACAAAGTATGCCTAATTAAAGGGCTAGGTACAGTAACTAAGGTTGATGAGAAAATAAATCCTTATGAATAATCCTAACAATAATTACAATAATAACTTCAGTCACCCTTCTTCTGTATCCAATAAGGATCTCATTTCTGAGATCTAAAAGGATGCAGAAAATATGCGTAATTTTAAAGTCTACGAGTATCTCAGCGAGTTGCAAAAACAGAAACTAGAACCTATCAATCAACTGTCTGAGGAATTGGTAATGATTGGAGCGGTCGAATCACCATTTTATCGTAATAAGGAGCTGAATATCAAGTTGAAGGATGTTAAACAACATTTTGGATCCATAATAAAGGAGGTTTTCGACAATCTTACCGATTATGTGCTTACCCCTCAGGTTATTTTTAGAAGGGAAAAAGAGGAGTAGGAGAATAATCGTACTATACTCAAATAATTTGAAGCAATGGAAGCTTCCAAACAGAAAGCTTTTGATGTACATTTTCCAGTCAACTCTAGAGGAGATGAAAAACCAGGAAAAGATATGAAGAAGCAAAAACAGATTAGCTAAGTCAGTTCAAATGAGCAGGGTTGTCGCACTCGCTGGTGCGAGGAAGTGAGATTAAATCGCATGGAAAGAGTATAGACAGATCATAGCGACTGCATTTTGTGCATTTATTTCGTTAGTGATAAATATATAGCTACTGGTTCCAAAGATACCTCAATCAGCATATATTCTCTTGATGGAAAAAAAGTAAGGAGCCTCCGAGGTCATGAGGCCTCTATATGTTGCCTCGCATCAGTCAGAAATTTAAATGGAGATTTATTTCTTGCTTCTGGAAGTGATCATGGCTGCTCTTCCCTAATTTTGTGGGATTTGAGATCTTGGACAATCTCTAGCAAAATTCAAGCACACACAGCAGCTGTTACTGGTATTCTTGATTTAGAAGACGGTCGCCATGTTGCCACTGGTTCTTATGATAAAAAAATCAATATTTTTAACATGGTGAAGAATCAGATAGTGATGAGTCTTAATAACAATAAAACTTCAGTCACAGGAATGGTCATGACAGTAGACAAGTCCAGACTAGTTACGAGTGGATTAGACAAATCTGTGACTGTATGGAATATCTTCCGTAATAAAGGGGTATATTTAATTTTATTAAGACAGTTGAAGAAATTCAATCTGAAAAAGTAATCAACTGCGACGAGCTTATCTGTCAACTACAACCTTCCTTACTTAGGCCAGAGTTGATATTCTGCGCAGCTCGAGATGGCAGTCTCAAGATGCTAAATATTATTAGTGGTAAGGTGGAGAAATCGTATACAGTTAATGCAAATTCTTTGATTTAATTAGTAGCAGTTGAACGGGAAATGAACGTAGATAGTCCCTTGCTAATCACTTGTTCGGCAAAGGATAGTTCTCTTATTCTCACCAAGATGTAGAGTGGACTTAGTTCACTCATTAAAATATCTCCTAATCTCGGTATTGATTACGGGTGTGGCATTGGACCTAAGATTGTGCTTAGCGAATTGAGGGATGGATTGATGGCTATTGTAAACCAAAAAGCTGGAAGTCGTTAGTTTAGCTTGTATGAAATGGACCTTAAATGATGACCTATTATATTATAAATTTTTGCATATCACTTAAGATGATTTGATAGCGATAAAGATAAAATGATTTTGCTTAATTATAAAATGACTTCAATATTGGTTATGCTTTATGTTAAAAATTATATGATTAATAAGTATTACATCCACTTTTAATACGTACAGAATGGATTGTTTTACTTAATTTAGCCGAAAATACTCCTTTCGTCAAATCGACTCTCTCTAATTGCCAAAGTTGACTTTCCAATAGCAGTTTTGGTCCAGTTCATTCTATTAGTCTAAGTTAATTTCAAGATACAAAAATGATGCAAGTCATCGGTGAGGCAGCAGAAGGTATCATTCTCTAAATCTTCTGCTTTCATTTACCAATTTGAGTTTGGCATGAAAGGATCTTGCAAACTTTCATTGATCGGCGAAACTTCGAAATGCAGTAAACCCGCCTCCAAAAGTATAGCTTTAATTTAACTTTCCTCCTAGGCTACGATTACTGGCCCTTTGATTCTTCTTTCTACCTCTTATGGTGGCTGCTACTAATTCTATTTTTCACGATCACTTTCATAATCTCTTTGTAGAGAAGGGTTATGTTGTGAAGGGCCAAAGGGATCCTCATAGATGGAAGAGGAATCAGACAGATAGCCGCGTTCATTAGCTACTTCTTCTTTTTCAGAGGCGAACGACGAAACTGCGGTCTTAGCTTTGTTAATATGTTTTGTTTTTTGCATCTTTTTGAATAATAATATCATTCCTTTAATTGATTCTACCACTCCGTTGCAATATATCTGATTCTCCTTGATTTATCGATTTAAATGCTCCAATAATAACTGACTTAATATTTCTAATTCGATGAGTCATTACCTCTGCATTTAGAATCAGATTGGTCTTGGTGTTAATTTTTAAAATCCCGACCTTGGCACAAATAATTTACAATAGCATAGATTTATTTGCAATTGATCTGGATATTCATTGTGTTCCTAATTATGCTATTTATATGAGTAATTGTATGGCGTATAATTTTTAAATAATGTTTTTTTATTTCAATTTCACTCCTTTATATTCCAAAATGGTACTTTCCGGTTAATTTAGGACTAATAGATTTCCAGGTAGCCCCTTATTCTTTTAAAAATAAAACCAACTTCAAGTCTTCCTAACTTGACCAAATTTATTGATACTTTCGTCTTGAAGTCTCTTTCTTTTAGATAAAACCCAATTTCTAATCGTCACTTGACTTTGAAGGCTCCTTAGAGCGGATGTTAGAATACGTTAAGGAATCATCTATGCTGAATTGCACTCTAATGTTTTCTAGTTATAGGAAAGAATACTATATTTTTCTCCTTGAAGATTACTTTCAGGATTATTACTCATTCGCAAAAAATATGTAATTCTGAACGAGTGTATAAATTAGATAGTTATACAGTAATTTTGTGTAATAAAAACTCCCATCAGTTTTTATTTATGGAGTAGAATTCTACTATAAGTATTAAGTTAAAGGAGGTCGTGTATATTGACTCAGATAAAAGTCCCTAACTAAGATCAAGGATTTAATAAAATTATGCTATTTATTATTTTTATTTTTATCAAAAATACAATGAAACTGCATGTTATTTCAAAAATAATTTGCTCTTTTTTTTATTCAAGAACAGATTTTCTTTTATCATGCAAGACTATTAATTTTATTTATTTTAGAAATTCATCTTTGAAAATATTATATCTTTTTATTTTCAATAATTACAAAACAATTGGTTTATATCTTATTTCTGGATCACACCCTCTCATAAAGATCATAGAAAGTTAGACGTATCGTATTTGCAAGTTGTTTCTCCAGCATTGTAGTCATAGAGTAAACTCTATCCCTTTTTTATCGTTTGTAGCGAATATAGGATAACTGTTGGTATTCCTCTAGCTAATTTGCGTACAGTTCCAATGTTGGCCTTTGAAGTAGACTTTGTATTGTTTACTCCGTTTATAAATCTTGCCATATTTGTAAATTTGTCCGGACGGATAATTAAAGTTTCTTATGAGTTACATCCTACTCTTAGTTCCATCAAACTATCGTTTTTAATGGTTGACTAAAGTTAAATGCATCGTCTCAATGTCACAACTTCCCCAATATATTAGCAAATAAGTGTTTTTTATTGAATATCTCTATCTGCCACCACATTATAGCCCATTCCTAAGGTGAAAACAAAGAGAAAGGGGCCAATTGGCTGACTTTTGTATTATTGGTAAGTATTATACTCTGATTTAGTCATATGGTCAAGTCCAAAATCTAAACTTTCTTAAGTATTGCTGTCGAGTGTACAATCAACTGGCATTAAAGTTTACGTATAATTCATATTTTTGGATAGGATAGCAAATAAAAGATCTTCTTTGTATCTTTAAATTTAATCCCTATTCATTTCAGGACACAAATTGCAAAATAGTTATTTAACTGGAAAAGGCTTGGTTTCTTCTTCACTTTTCGACATTTAATTTCTACATTCAATTCTTTTACAATTGCCAAAAGTATCTTCTAAGTCATAAGCTATAGTGTTTTCTTTAACTTTTTTACTCTGAGAACAACCGAATTAAAAAAGAGTTGATTGTCGAGTGTGATTATTCTTTTTTACTTCTTCTGCATTATTGTATAATTACAATCAATTTAAATTTTGCAATGTGAACACACCACGACTGATGTTCCGTAACATTTTTTGTGAAAATGACTAGAGCATCGCAAACAATGCACAAAAGCTTCTCTATCTCTGCGATCTAATCCACATTTAAAACAACGGTCTACTATAAGATTGGAGAGATATGCACTTGGATCAGTTTAACTGATTTTGTGATTCGAACAATACTCACAGAGTTTAGTTTCCTTAAAAGTAGATATGGCTTCCCCAAGACACTATTAGTGATAATAATCCTCACATAGAGTACATTGTAGCATAGTGCAAGTTCTAGACCAGCCATCACAATTCTTACAAATTCTAATCCTTTGCCTTGTCAAGCCAATTGATAAATATTTTTCCTTGATTTTTTACCTGACCCTTGCCACAAAAGCATGAACTTCTGTGACAAATTAACGTGAAGTCATATTGGAATGTTTTTCTTCAAGCATCTTAATAAAACAGTTCAAATTATACGCAAATGATTTGGTTTTGGCGATGGGGAAATCACGGATAGAGTTCTTCTCCATTTTTGCAGTTTTCTTCTGTTTTTTGCCCATATATAAATTTGCTCCGTTAATTAATAATGGTTTGGCGCTATTACTAGAGTATATATAAGTTTAATTAAATCAACAACCAATCGCATTAATCATTGATATCGCGGAGGATTAATGAGCAGATTTATAACATCAATGAATATTCCAATAGCATCGGAGATCAACAATATATTAAAATGAAAATCAAAAACTCATCGATTGGGTTTGATTGATAAATCGCTTATTACTCCTTTTTGCTTTAGGTATCGTTCTTTTTATTACTAAAGCATTTTTTAACGGGGGAGGATCACTTTGTGAATGAAGAGACTACGTAGTTTACTTGCAACTGTATCACCTGTTTTGTCTCTTTGTTTTTACTCTTTTGAGTGGCGCAGAATCTTTTCAATACGTTATCGCTCAAATCTAATTGAAGAATCACTTGCTTTATTATTTGAGTAAGTATGTGAAGGTAAAGTTTGTCTTTGCCTATTTGCTAGGGCTGCACCTTTCAAAGGTCCAAAATGAGGAATTTTGGCTTGCTTTATCTTGGGAATGAACTTTACACTGTTTTATTCAATAATTGATCTTTCAATATTCTCAAATTCAAGCAATGAGGCATTTTTTACTTGATAAATCTGTATTGCATTATTTTTAACTTTCCCAAGCTTAAAAAGAGTATTCTTAATTGATAGATAAGTACCTTAACCATCTCTTTATTTATTCTACTTTTATAAAACTCTTTCAGACGTAGTGTAATGACGGGAATATTTTTAAGTTCCTCTATTTCTGAGAGAGTGATGAATCCTCTTTTATTGCTATCTAAGATAAAGAATAACGTTTTTATATCATCTTCGCTTATCTTTATGCCTTCCCTCAATTCATTGATCACTTTTAGAATTCTTGCTTTAAATTCTTAATAATTTAATTATTTCTTTTCAGAGTCCCTCACTTCCACTATTAAATTTACAGATTCCTTTTAGTTAATTAATAATCTAATTTTCTTTTCCATTTAGTCCACCTTTATAGTCAGAATAATTGCCATCTTCTCATTGATTTCCCTTTCCTCCTACCCTGTCAAATCACCACCAATTTTTTAAAAGTATTTGCTTTAAAGTTCTTCATCAGAGTCCTATCCTGTATAAAAGTAAATGTACGCTCCTATTAATCTTAATGCGTCTATTCTTTGATAGGGGCAAATTCGGTATCAGGCACTGTGAATTTCACAATTCTATTTTAGATTATCACTACATTTTTTATTCCTGAATATGAATTGACTCTTGCGATATGCATAGAAGGTCGGCAATTTTTTTTATAGAAACGATATTTTTATTTTTGCTAAAATAGTTTTTTAGAGCCATAAGGTGTGCTGACTCTTCAAAGCGAAAAGAAAGAGTTTTTGCTACTAATAGAAAATCATAATAGTTAATCTTTTCATCCTTCGTCTGCTCATGCATCGCTTCTAAAAAGGAAGATTTGATGCGCTGGTATTTGACGTTCTGTATTAATGAAAATTTACGCTATTATCAGAAATCCACACCTCATGCTTGGTCATTCTACTATGTTATTATGCTAATTAGTTACAAATAAACAATAAGATAATTCAATTGGATTAAAGAGGATTTCGGAATAAAATGTAAAAATGGAAGAGAATAATTCTGGCTCTCCTTACTATATAAAGATATTCATTAATTTATATTAAATGTAATAAATTCATGAATGTTCAATAGATTCATTCATAATTATAGCTAAAAAAATTTTATGAGGTTTACTTTTAAAGTAAGATAAATAAGTAGATTTAATCTCTTTATTACAAATATTTATCTTATTAAAAATAATGCCTTTCAGACATATGTATAATTATAAGCATTTAAATGATCAAGCAGCGAAGATCATGGTCACTGCAAGTCAAACATATTATTAAAGAGATGACTCTCCTTTTAGTGATACAAGCTAATCTATCCAATGTTCATGTGTGAATCTTAAAGCATGTTGGCTGTGATAAAGTTTATTTATTCTTCCTTCTATTCTTCAATTTATTGAGGAGTTATTTTTTCACTCTTTGTCGTTATTTTACTTTCTGTTTTCTGGGAATGACTTTTTTTCCTCTCTTTGATCTACATCACTGGAAAATCGGTAGTTTGCTGCGAAATCATTTCCTCTATAGTCGCCAATTTCTCAGCGCAAATGATTCCATTAACTTCCATATCCTCCATAATAGGCTCTATTTCCACTCCATTGTAATGCTGACTCCTAAGGTTATGCATAATGGTGATAAAGTTGAGATATTTCTTTTCCATTTTCTGATGATGGCTACGGCATTGCTCTGCCTGTCGAGTGCCGATGAATAATTCCATGGTCTTAAAAATCTTATCCATCCGTCTCATGTGACGATTTACAAAATGATGGTAGTGGATTTATAAAAACCAATGATATTTTTTATTCTAATCTGTAGACCAATGCCCGCGGTTCATGTTTTTGGACTATTCAGAGGAACGTCGATGACAACGATTGATTTTTTAAGTGGTAGGTTTACTTTAGCGGGTATAAAATTGAGGCCAATCAATGTGCTCTCCACTCTCAAAATCTTGGAATTGCTGAATTTTTGAAGGGCAATTCGGTTAAAGTAAGTCTTAATCGATAAAAACATCCTTTTCTAACTTCAATTCTTCTGAGGAAATGTATTAATGCAAATCTTAGTTTCTCATTGCTTGTCTCGTAATATTTGATTATAATGGAGAACTCTTCACTTCTTATATTGCCCAGAAATTACGAAAAGCCAATGAAAAAAATGACCAAAATATAGGAGATTATAAGTCAACGACAATCATGATCACGATAAAACTTTACGATTTATTCCCTGAGAGTTGTTGAAAAAACTTAACTGCAAAGAGGAATCTAATTATCTCTGAAGTTAGCTTGCCAAAAATAATAAATATTATGATGGTGAATCAACAATAACTATATCCCAAACATTAAATTGCTGTCTTGAAATTGATTTTACATTAAATATTGCTATATTTTTGCAAACAAAATTCTTTACTCTAAAAAATGATGAAATTTAAGTCCACCAGTCGATCAGTTTTAATTTGAGTGATAATTTTATAAATCCATTGTTTACGTTTAGAAAAATCAGCTTCCAAAATAAAATATTAGACAATTAATTAAAGTCTATAAAACATTAATTTTGGCTAAAAATTTAATTGACTTGTGTCTTGATTAGTCTTCTTTGAAAGGATTATCCCATCAAAGTTGATCATTATAATGATATCATAATGATAACCATTTGAAAAAGATTAGAATATTCTAATGAAAATTCACATTAAGTTTAAATGGGAGAGAGATTTTAGTGTTAAATAGAGGTATTTAATAAATATTGATTTAATAAATTACATTGGGATTATTTAATTAAAATAATATATTCCAATGACCACAAAAGAAGCTCCAGTCAAAGTTGCCCCCAAGATCAAGACAGAGGAAAAAAAGGCTGAACCAAAGATTTCTCATTCCTTTACTATTGATTGCTCTAAACCTGTTGAAGATAAGGTCTTCAATACTTCCAACTTCGCCGAATTTCTTCGTGCTCGGATAAAAATTGGAGGAAGAGTCGGACATCTTGGCGAATCAATAAAAGTGAATAGTGATGACAAAAAGATCAGTGTTAAAGCTGATGTAAACTTTTCTAAGCGATATCTAAAGTACTTAACTAAAAAGTATCTAAAGAAGCACAGTTTAAGAGAGTTTCTTTATGTTGTGGCAGCCAACAAATCATCATACCAGATCAAATACTTCAATATTCAGCAAGAAGGAGCTGAACAAGAATGATCATTTGCTTGTAAAGATTCATCTAGTACATACAAAATTTCATTAATTTTAATATTATTTGTAGAAACAGAAAAATTAATTGTATTTGAAAGTAGTTACTTATCAGATTAATAGAATTGAAGCTCAATGCAAGTTGTCTTCTAATAGTATTTAAGTTAAACAGTCTATAAATATGAAAAGATAATTATATTGTTTTATATCATGAGTTGATCATTTCCAAATGTTTATAATTTAACTATTGTTTTTTAAGTTTAGATGGGTCAAGTTAAAATAATGCCATAAGGAGGAAATATAAAAGATGATTAACTCACTCTGGAAACTATATAAAAATGCATAAATGAGCTCTTCAAAGTTGATCACACTTAGAGCTCGTTGGAAAGTATAATGCCATCGATTTTAATTATCAGCAGATCTATCAGCCAAAATAACCCTTTTTCCATTAAAGAAGATTGCCCATATGTAAATCCTGCTATGCTTCGGTGCTTTTATCACCCTTAATTTTAGAATACGCTGAAATGGATGGTGGAACTTCTTTCAAGATAACTAAAAACAATTATGGATGCTAGATTTATAATGCTAATATCAAGGGAAAAGTTTCGAAAGTGTCTCAACCTTGCCAAATTTTGTTTATTTTTCCTTGACTAAACTTTAATATTAACCATCAATCAGCTAAAAAGCAAACAAAATATACATACATAATCTCATAATCTGCTTGATGAGCTTACCAAAGAAAGAAGATAGATTTCTAATATTTGCTTGTTAAAAACTTTTCCTCCTGAGAAAAGATCTATTTTAACAACCATTTTCATAGCTGCACTATAAATGATGATGGATCTTCACCTAAAAATTATCTCTCGTTCTGATTTTACCATGAAAACAATCGATGAATTAAACTATTCTATTTTTATTCTCTATTGTAAATTTTATTTTTCTGCAGACTAAGAAATTTGCAAATTGGAGAGAGTTTAACATTGTAAAAATCTTATTAAAATTGGGGCATATTTCATGGGTTCAGGATTTGAACATAATATTCCCTCAATCTTTTAATCAGCAGGACTATTACTGTCATCAGTAATTGAGGAATGCAATTAGAATTTAAGTGAAACAAAAGCATTGCCATCTCACCTTTTCAAAAGTCTGCCAATCGTAAATAATAGTGAAATGATCTAATGGATTACCTGCAGTCTTATTTTTTCTTTGAAATATATCAAAATTGGTACGAATTATCAATCCAAATTAAACATAAATCGTATTTTATCGTTTAAGTTATTGGAACTGATCATTAAAAAGATGCAACCTTTAGGAGAGCAAATTACCTTTATGCTGGAGGAGTTATGCTTTCAAACTAAGCTTGAATTAATTGAAAGGATATATTTAGGTTCTATTGCCTAGAAATACAGTAAACTAATAAATGATAAATCTGAGATTATAAAAGGTTTCATTTAAGCCAAGAATATTAGTTTCAATGTAAACCTTCCAAATGAAAAGCTATATGTAAAATCTTCAGAGGTGTTTCAGGAACTTTAAAAAGATAATGAAAGGCTTTAAAATTAAATGGTGAAAGTTCATGCAAAATATATACAACAGGTAATTTTTCACCATTCGAAATTAATTTATGATTACAGTGATAAAGCATTGTGGAATTTCCTTCTCACAAATCTAAAAGGATAAAAATAGCACAAGCCCAATTATCAAAAAGGATTAAATGAGTAGAACGAGGAAATCTATTATTTTGAAAATAGCTGATAATCTCATCATTATTATAATCAGCAATAAAATAAATAGACCATTTATTATTATTAACATTTGGCTGTATTACTTATTTTTATTCTTGAAGGATATGCCTTCTAAATATGATTTTTGTAGGAATTAATAATGAATAGTAAATGATGCAAAGCTGATATTTGAATAACTTATTTTAAAGATCTTTTGGATTGAAGAAAAGATAATAAAGAAATGTTAAAGAGAGAAAGGTATTTATTAAAATGCTAATTCATTTAATTTACAAATTATTTCAATTCTTGATATTTAAACGAGTATAAAATTAATGATCTCAAAATAACTAAATACTAATGAGAAATAGATTAAAAAATATATATCTCAGTCTTTCTAAACAATATTTTATTAATCCAGTGAAAAATAGAGCAATACTTTCAAAAAGGAAGAAAAATATTCTATTATTTAAATATATTGAATTTTCGCAAAAATGTCTCTGCTCTTTATAATATTACTAGTTAAATAAATAAAAAATTAAGATCAAAAAAGAGATTCCATTTTTATAAAATGAATGGCTTCAATAAGGATCGTAATTTTTGCCTTATGATTATTGATATATCAGTTACTTTTAATAAAAATACATCCGAGGGGGGACTCGAACCCCCAACCCTTAGATTAGAAGTCTAATGCTCTACCATTGAGCCACCCGGACAGTCTGAGTACTTCATATGTTAAACACATAAATGCTCATTATGAAATATAAAACAATTTCTTGCAAATATTTGCTGAAACGATAATAAGAAATAATTTATGATAATTACCATTCCTTGCAAAGTTTAATTGCAAAATACTTTTCCATGCCATTTTAAAGCTTCGATATTAAATATGATATAAAACAATAATTATAATCATAAAGTGGGACTGTTTTGAAAACTTTGATTGGCACTTCGCTTGTTTAAAATAGGTAAGTCCTTACTCTATAGTTTTCTTATCTTTTTAGACAAAGATCCGAAATTAGTCATTCCAAAGCGACCCAATATTTCGGGAGGGTGGTCTTTGAATGGAAGTCCATCCCAGTTACCCTTTGGAGTAGATACAACACCACTACATTTCTCGATTTCTTTGTCACAAGAAATGCATTTTAACTGTTTTTTGGTCAAGAGAGCATCTTTTTCGTCTTCTTCATCTTCAGAAATAACGAGTATAATTTATTTTATTTTGGATTAGAGGAAGAGTAGAGCTTTCTTTACTTCCAATTTATCGCTCTTAAGGTAAATCATTTAGTTAATTTGGGCTATTCGGTCTTCCATATTTTGGCAGTATTTCTCATAGTCGGATTGGTTAACCTTTATATCGAGTTTTGCACGAATTTCTTTGAGATTTGTAAAAATTTAAGTTTGCAAATTCTTTATTTTTTATTAAACTTTAGTAGGATTATTATCTTTAATCATGGCAGTCAACTAGTTAACTACTTTCAATTTTTCTTATATTTTTCGTTCGTTGAAGCATAACCGATCTTCTACAGTATCTAACTTGGCCCACAATTTGATGATTTAAGGTTTAATTTAATTTATTTTATCTTTTATTCCTTACGAAGAGCTGTTTTCTTTCATTTCATTCTTCCGAGAATTATTATTTTTATTTAACATTTTTAAATTTTCATTAATCTCCTTTAATTGAACTTCAAAGTGTTTAATCTTATCGCTCCATTTCTCTAAAGTTTAATCCACACTATTCCAATTTCGCATCAACTAAGAAGGTGCCATATCAGGATTATCTCTTATATTATTGATCTTGTAATTTGAGGACCTTTCAGGTTACTAGCTCTACTTTTCGTATGCTTTGCCAGAATGAGTTTGGGCCGGATAATTTTTACTAAGACTTATTATCCTATTGGCATTTGAGGCAGTGCTGTTTATTGGTGTCAAACCATCTGGATTATTGGTATTGCTCGGACTGCCAATAGGTGTAACTATAAAGTTAGGGTTATTAGTACTAACTCTAATCTATTTCTTAACTCGTTCTTAAATTTCCTTGATGATTTAAACTTCCTTCTTGGCCTGAATACGTTCAGCTTTCTATCCAAGAATCTCGATTTTCTCAATTTTATGAATGGCCAATTTAAGTTAATTTTAGAAAAATACATTCTTATCCTTGAGTGTTTCGATCTCTTGACCGAGTTTTTCATTCTCAACTTTATTTTCCTTAGTATTGATCTCTTCAATAAGCCTATATTGCTCTTGGGACAAATTTTATATATTTTTGGTAACCTCATTTAATTCCAATTATTTTTCTTTCATTTTTTCCTCAAACTGCAGCTGAGTAGTGAAAAGTTAATCGGACAATCGTTTTACTCCTACTGCTCTTTCACTGAGATCTGTTTTTAACTCTTCGTGCCCATCTTCCATTATATGCATTTTGGTGCATAGATTTTCAATACGTTTGCTGAGTTCCTCATGATTCAGATTTATTTTTTCCTCTATTTTTTTAAAGCAGACTTAGTTTAACAACTGAGATTGTGTGGATTATTGGTAATGATTAGTGAGAATTGTATCGTGATGATTCAGTCTTTTGAGAAGAAGAGTAAAGTTTTTTGATAGTTTTGACTGCACTATCTCGACAATGTTAACTAGCTCAAGCTATTCCTGACATACAATGACTTATGACATAATAGAATTCTATATTGTAAATTATAGTTCTTCTGAAAATATTGATTATCCTAAACATTGGCAAACGGTTTCATTTTATCATAACATTGAAAATTAGTCCTTGAATACTTTGTGGTGCATAAATTTCTACGAGCTCATTGATGATATCAATGCAAATATATAAATATTGTCTTATCATGCAAATACGTACAATTATTGATAAATCATTCTTTTCAGTCAAAATTTAACAGACAAAAAATCGAAGGATTAATTGCAGTTTAAGTAAATAATGCTATGAATTTAAGATTTAAATTATTTTCATCAAAATCACATTTTCATCATTTATTTGAATTTTTATTTAATATATCTCTTGCAATTGCTTCAAAATCTTTCTTTTGTGTTTTAATCATTTCGGTAGTGATGTTGTTGATATCAATATAACAATCCAGTTTTCTCATCACAGAAACACCAACTTTCGTACTTTTCAACTTTTCCCGAATTTATTATTGATAATAAGTATTTGTATAGCAGATTTGTTAAATTTTAGTATACTCTTCTCCCTCAATGCCCACCAGAAATTTATCCTTAGTTTTTAAAGTAGACCTAGAAAATATCTTCGAAAAACTATCAGAAACAATAGAAAATACTTTGCTTTCAACTGATGTCAAGGATCCTGATAATTAAAGGAATTTTTCGTAAACTTGTTTATACAGAGGGTCAATTTGATGGCATAAATTCTTAATTAATTCTTTATTTTTATTGCGGGTTTCAAGTTCAAAATGCACCGGACTCATATTATTAAAGCAGCGAGTAATTAAAAGATACATGAACTCTACAGTATTACGGTTGTCCTTCAAAGCTTTGCCGATCTAGATAGGTGTTATGATCTAACGATAAATGAACTGTGTTTTTAAGCATTATAAATGCACCATGAGAGTCCATTTGTATTACTCCTCTTAACCTTGATCCATCTATTGTTTTTTCTCCCGGATCTCCTCTTTTAAAGATATTGAACCTTCAATAGGATATTTCTTCTGTCCATTTTCTACTTTAAAAACAGTTTGATTCACAATTTTTATCTTATTTTACTCAAACTTAATTTTTTATTCTTATTTGATTTATTTTTTCTGTTCCTTCATTGAAGGTAAGTATTATTATTTTCTTTAAAGAGGGTTTTTCTTGGACTACAATTTTTATAAGGCCGATATTTTTTAATTTGATTTTATTGCTGATTATTTTGCCACAACAATCTTTTGCTATTTTTATTGCTTTTAAATTTATTTGCTTCTTTAAGCCCTGAATTATTAGGTTTTTGGTTTCAGTGAAGATCCTTTGTTATTCATCTTCCACTCTTAAACAATTTTTTATAAATTTAAATTAGATGATGCATTCACAATTTCTTCATCGCAGTTTAATTTCTCATCTACTACTACTTCACAAATTTTTAAAAATCTCTGATTGATGTATTCATCATTGATGTTTTTAATGAGTGGATGCTCAGATACCTACTTCCAATTGGGTCGCTATTTTGTATCAACCACGATGATGAAACGCAAAAAATCATATGCTTGTTGAGAGGGAGTGTTTCCGTTAATCGTCATTGGAATGTTATCCTTGAATATTCTTTTGTTTTTAATCTATCGATAACGTTCTAATGCCTGCTTCGAGTCATAAGGGTAGATACCATATGTCATTTGGAAGAAGATTATGCCTAAAGACCAAATATCAGCCTTAATACAAAAATATCTACTTTGAGGCCATATGGCTGCTTGCTCATGACTTCAGGCGCCATTGTTGTCAGAGAACCTAATGAAGTACCCTTTACCTCAGCCATCTCTTGAGTGATTTCCAGTTTTTTTGAAAAACCAAAATCAATAATTTTGTATGTTCCATTGTGTGACATTATGTTGTCAGCTTTCAAATCTCGATGCACAATTTTATGCTTATGCATTTCCTGTATAGAGAACAACGTACCATCAAACCATTGATTATGTGTCTCAAAATGATGACTGCTTAATTTTAAGCAATTTTTCCTCTCTCATCGACTTCCTCTTGCAATGTCTTTCCGTTGCAATATTCTAAAATCAATACTTTTAAATCAGCATTTTCGTAAACATCGTAACATTTTAGTAGATAGGGACTATTGCACATTTGCATCATTCTTGGCTCACTTTCTGCTAATCGTAATTTTATAGCTTTTACTGTTTAGTTATTTAAAAAATGAATCTCCCGAATGTTCATTACTTTTACTGCCACCTGTTTTTTAGTCTCATCATTCATGCCTCTATAAACATTTCCGAAGCTCCCCTTCCCAATCAAATCATAAATAACGTATTTATCTATGACCATGTTTTCCATATTCTATCTGCGATTAAGAAATTCTTAATAGGTGAATTTTAATTATTTTGGCTTGTATGTGTCATCCTCCATTTACAAATACTTTTTAATAAAATAAATATTAAATTTCATGACGTAAAAGATTAGAATGAGCAATACAATACCCATATTCTGATCATATTTTATCATATTTTATTGGAAATTAAATAAAAGATTATTTTAATTTTAATTGGCTTAAGTGGGAGAATAGAAAGCAAGAACCAGTTTATCTCAAAAGTGAAGTTAACATTAATATAATTTTTATAAAAAGTATAAAATTATTGTATTTCAATGGAAAAAAATAAACCATGTAAATTTTATCAAACAAACTCATGCACCAATCCTGAATGTAGATTCGGACATTTCAAAGAGAAAGCTGTCTTACCAAAAGAACCATCATTCGTAAAGAATAAAACAGGAGATAAAGAAGATAATAAGAAAAGATTTAATAAACCTTAATTTTAATAAATTGAAATTTAGCCAGTTGACTTTGATTTGGAGACTCGTCAAAAAATTAACTATCTCAAAGTAATGATTTAAAACTTGAAGGAACCTTGTTATGGCTGCAGACGAAAGCAATTACTTGTCATCACTTCATGCGGATGTCAATCTCTTTGTCGATAATGCGCGCAAATAAAGAAAGCCTGCTCAGGGGAAAAACATTCGTATAATGAGTTTATCGACTGCCAGTGATTTAGTAAGAGAATAAACTTGTGAAAATATACAAATATAGCAAAGTACAATATATTGAATCACCTCTGAACTGTTCAGGTGAAAATAAAATTCAAAACTATCTCATAGCAATCATATTAGTTTCTTCTGCTGAAGAGAACGCTCTTTTTTAAAAAATCATATCAACGGTTTGTGCTCCAGTTATTCCAGCAGTAGTTGAAGTCAAAGTCGTAGCCTTCTCTTTTCATAGCATTCTTAAATAGATCTTTTAAGTATTGATAGTCGGGTTTCTCCTCAAACTCCAGTGTTCGACTATAAATTAGTAATTGTTTGAACTCATCCGTCAAGTTATCACATAGCTTTTAAATGGGAATAGACAACTTCTTTTCCATTATCTTTTCGTATTTTTCCTTTTTATTATTGGCTTTAAGATTCATCCACGGCAAAGACCCCTTTACTAAATAAAGTAAGACGTTAGCTATTCCCTCGAGATCATCTCTCCTCCCTTGTTAAATTCCTAAGTGAGTATTAAGCGACGCGAATCTGGCTGTTCCCGTTAGATTTTTATTATCTTTATATGGAATATGATTGCCATCCTTGAGCAAGAATCTTTTGGCTAATCCAAAATCAATCATATAAACTTTGTTCGCTTTTTTACCATACCCCACGACAAAATTATCTGGTTTCATATCACGATGGATAAACAATTTATTGTGCACGTGTTAAATACGCTCCAGCATTTGGTGACCAATCATTAGAGTGGTCTTGAGATCAAATTTTTTACCTGTAGAGTTAAATAAATCCTCAAGAGATTTTCCACATAAGTCCATGACCATAATGTTGTATTCGCCTTAAGAGCCCACATAATATACATTGGTAAAACCGTGATCCACTGAGAGATCATCAGCTTGGAGGCTACCCAGAATCTTGGCTTCATAAAAAAGCTGGGGACTTTTTGTTGAAGATTTTTCAAGTTTTACAGCATATTCGGTGTGATTTTTAACATTAATGGCCATGAAGACCTATCCGAAGGCTCCTGATCCCAGTTTTTTGGAAATTTTATAGTCCTTAGCGACAACGCTTTCCATTGCAAGTGTGTAATATTTCTAAATTCAATTAATAACAATTATCGTTTTATTGACCCTCTTGTAAAATGATAGTTGATTTTATTAAGATTTATTTCCAGTAGCAATGACGCAGATTTAAACATTTGATATATATAATTTGATATCCATATCATGCAGAAGGAGGAAGGAAATATTGAGTATTTAGAGATTAAAATAGAATCATTGAAAAAGAGGGCACCAAGCAGAAACTGTCTTTAAAAACAACTATCAAAGAGAAAAGTGAAATCATGCTCGCTAAGTTTGGCCATGAAGACTCTTTGGTAGCATGCGGCTGCGGTGATGGTATTGTGCGCATTTACAACCTCATCAAGTCAAGTAAAATCGCAGAGTTTAATACCAACCTCAAGGACAAAGAGTCGGGTGGTAATACTCCTGTCAACGCCATTCGGTGGAGGCCAGCCTCATAAAAATTGTAGTCTGTGGGAGCTGTAGTTTTAGCTGCTAATACTAATGGACATCTATTCCAATTTTTGGCTAAGACAGGCAAGCAAATTTGGCATGGAGTTGAGTCAGATAACCAAATATTTGCATTGGATTATTCTAGCGATTCTCGTACATTTGGTACAGCTGGCCGTGATAATGTTGTGAGGATATATGATGAGGAAAGCAAAAAGATTAAAAATGAGCTTAGAGGAGAACTTAGAAACAAGACTGGACACAATAATAGGATATTTGCTCTTAAATTCAAACCATAAAATCCTGCCATCGTGGCAACTGGAGGATGGGATCAAAACGTATTAATGTGCTTATTTAGGTTAATATATGGGACTTAAGAGTTGGTGAAGCCACATCAACACTTGTTGGACCTAGAATCACAGGGGACGCTATAGATTTCCGGGAGGATCTGATCCTAACTGGTGCTAGTCGCATTAGCGATCAGCTTCAGATTTGGGATTATCGTACTCGTTAGATATTGCATACTTATATTTGGAATCCTAAGCAAAAAGTGTTTATTTTTTTATTCAGAACAGCAATATTTTCCTAAATTCGTGCCAATTTTGCCCTAATTCCAAAAACACTGTGATTGCGGCCGGAGGAAATCAAATGAAAATGTTTACAACTGATGATCATGAAGAGTTGGTGTAGTTTAGGCTCCCCTAAAACGAGTCTTTGTATACCTGCGATTCCAGCACTATAAACAATAAATATCTGGCTGGTGGAAAAGCGGGTAAGCTATATTATTTAGCGGCCAATAAAACAGTTTAATGATTAATTAATTTAACGAATCTATTCTAAAAGCAAATTTAAATTAAAACAAAAAAACATTAAGTTGTTTTAAATTAGAGATGATAAAGGTATTGTGAAAAGATAATGATTTAATTAAATCACGACCATATAAGATGGAATAAGTAATCAAATTAAAAATAACAGACGATTATATATAAAAATAATTATCTTGAATATATGTTGACGTTAACCTTTAGTCTGGTAAAACTGTTATATCTGCTATAAAATGCAATCTTAAATGATATTAAACTCAAATTTATGGTCATGATTTACAAATTTTATTTCTTATCTTATCTTACTTTATTTTTTCATTATTTCATTTGTAAGCTATAATATAATTAGAGTTCTTCTATATATTTTAAAAGATATTATATAATTTTATATAAATATAATACAATGTTTGCTGATGATGAAAGGTGCTTTTTGAAGACATCTCTTCCTTCCGATCTTCCTTAATCAAAGATTCGGTATCAGTTTAAACTTTTGTCTTCTAATTGCCCACGATTCCAGAGAATAATTAAGTTTATCTCATCTCCAAACAATCAATTTGTCTGTTGGCTTTATATTTTCAATGATTATGTCATTCAATAGAATCAAAATGGCAAAACTATCTCTGGATTTCAAGCCTCACTCTAATACAAAATAGAAATACAAAAAGTAAATAAATACTTTAACAAAGAGCTAAAACGGTCTTATTTAGATTAAATTCATATTTTTTTCGCCAGAAAATTATTACATCCTGATGTAATCTATGAATTTGGAAACCATTGAAATCTTTATTCAGAGCCTGAAAAATTAAAAAATTTATCAGACTAATTTTGATCATTATTTTTCCTTAATTACCAAAATTGGAAGCGGTTCCTCTGCTGCTGTATTTCAATCCTCCTCGAAGACTTCCTCTGACATCGTTGCAGTGAGATGTATTAATCGTGAAAAAGTCAAATATGTATGTTGTTTTATTATTTAGATTCGGATACTTTAATAAGTATCAATTATGAAATCTCTAACTCATTCAGGTACATGCCAACTTTTATAAATTTTTTAATCAAAAAATCAAATATTAATGGTTATGAAACTTTAGACAAGAGATTTACTTAGACATTTATAAAAATTTCCAACTATACTTGTTAAGGAATGCAACTTGATGATGAAGAGACTAGCATAGTCAGTATCTTACTTACATCAAGAAGGTATTATGCATAGGGACCTAAAACTTTAAAATATTCTTATTCGTGATGACAGAAACTATAATATACAACCAATCATAGCTGATTATGGTTTAGCTACCAGAGAAAGTTGTTCAATAAAAATTTGTGGAACTCATGGATATATGGCCCCAGAAATACTACTAAGATAGAAGCCTTACACTAAGCAATGCGATATCTTTTCCTTGGGTATCATATTTTTCTGTATGTAAGGATTTCATTATAAAGATTGTTCCGCAAACTGCCCTCTTATGAGAAAAAAATAAATTAATTGATATCTTCAAAAAAAACCTGCATTATCGATTTTGATTAAAAAGAGTTCTTGCAGACTTCAATCTAAACAAAGTCAATGCTCTCTGGTATGCTTCAAATTGACCCTGATTCACGGTTTACTGCTAAACAGGTGCTTGATCATTCCTTTTTTACTGAACCGCAATTAAATTGATTTTATAAGAGTTTATTTATGAAAAAAAATCTCATTCAATTGATTTATAATATCACATCATTAAAATTATCCGTTTGAGTGTGATAATCAGTATAGAATGTATGAGTGATAAAGTTAATTTATTTAAATCATTTATAAAAAGCTGTGTTGATAACTTCCTGCGATTTTGACAGGTTTTATATTGACTCCTCCTTGATCCATTCCTCTATTCGCTGAAAATCATAACATTTAGTCATTTTTAGACCCTTTTTCTTCATCCAATTGATTAAATGGGGAAAAAGACTCGCATTCAAATTTCCTACAAATACTCGATTTATAATGTGACACAAAAATACTTTGAGCTTGAGCGAAGCACGCTCGTGTGTGTTCTATGGATATCTTCGATGGACCTATTCATATACCTTGCCGATCATGTTTCTATAACCCAGTTTGAATTTAGTAAAATCTTGATACTTGGCATTAAGGCCCTCTTCAAAATTATGTATGCTCTCTTTTCTTTCTTTCATTTCTTTAATTTGTTTTAATAATCGCTAAAGATTGGCCCCTAACTCAACCTCTATATTATTTAATATCTTCAGTAATTTTGGTTATCCTTCTTTACTTTTTCGATATTTTCTGATAGGATCCTTGTTAAGAAAATACAGTAGTACTTTGTTAACATAGAATTTAAATCCAGCCAACAAAAACTCTGACAGAAAGTCTCTATTTTCTATTTCAAATGTTATTTTTTGTATGAACTTAATTTGATTAATTTCCCACTAGATAGCGGAAACACTTTCGCTAACTAAATCTTCTTCCGTAGAAGTGGACTCTTCTTCCACTATTTTCCCATTAAGTGCTGGATGCTCCCTGAGATTGGATATGTTAATTCTCTTGTTTGATATCATCTCAAACATTTTTTAAAAGATGTCTTTAAACGCCTCTTCCTCTTTTTAACTCTTGAAATAATTTTTATTTTTTATGTTTTTGATCAGTTTAAATCCTCCCTGGCATTTGGTATTAATGTCATTCAGTAAATTTATTCCTAAGTAGAAACTAGCATACCTTTAAAAGGGAACTCCCCAAAAAGCATATAAAACAACAGTACTCCCAAGGACCAAATATCCACTTATTGACTGTAGGGTACCTATTCCAATATTTATGGAGCCATATAATTTTGAGTTCCACAATTAGAATTAGCAGTGATCTATACAAATCTGGCAAGTCCGAAATCACCAATTTTGCAAACCAAAGAGCTCTTCTCTACTTTGCGCACGAAGATATTCTCAAGCTTGATGTCACGATGCACAATTTTTTGTCTATGCATAATCTCGACTCCCTTCAGTATCTGGTTGAAAATATTAATGGCTTCGTCGAGCTAAAAGACCTTATTGGGAAGTTTGCTTTGTATTGAGTAAAGATTTCCCATGTCGCAGTACTCCATCATGAGAAAGTACCAGTCACCCTCTAAATAGAGATAATAGTACCATCAAATGTCTTGTAGAGTTTGACGATGTTTGGATGATCCAACGTGGCCATAGTGTTTATCTCCTGAATGAGACTCTTCTTGAGTTAAGGGTCCTTAATCATTTTCTTTTTTGACAAGCATTTAACGGCATAGTAGCCAGAGGAAGAGGTTGATTTGGTAACAAGTAGAACGTGTCCGAAACCTCCTTTACCTATTTTACGTATGCAATTGAATTGGCAGGAGTTTAGGATATTTCTTGTCTGCAATTATTGACTGCTTTCTAACATTATTTTAGTTTTTAGCAGGCTGGGTTCTGAATATATATATATTTCAGCGGAAAAAACTTTGCATTTTTCTCATACAAAAATGACATTTTGGGATATTAAACTATCTATTACTGCTAACCCTGCTTTTAGCACTGGCTGTTTGTGAATATACATTAAAAGGCGAATTACTTGTACAAATAAATAAACTTATTATTCAGGATGGAACATAACAACATGAGTTTAAATCAAATTAATAGGCACTGATGATGTTATAAAAGATATTTAGTCACTTTAAATTATTGACTACTACATTTTCGCCTTGAAAATTAAGCAACAGTGAAATAACGCTTGCTTCTTCTTTTTTAATTTATAAAGTTTATTAAATGATAATCAATCTGGATAATGCTGACAAATTGGTTGAAATTCAGAAGTTATACCAGAATTTTATTAAAAAAATTAACTAATTGCCGCCCCCATTAGCATAGAATTGTTCATATGAGAAGATCTTTCTTGGATTGTAACTGATTGACACTCGTGATATGGTTATGCTATTTTATATTTTAATTATAAGATGGAAGCACTAAAATTTAAAAATTTAAACATTAAGCTACTTAAAATATCATTTCTACTTTTAGAAACTGTAGAATTCAAATCCACTAAAGAGGATAATTTTTTGAAATTATTGATCGCACTCTTCAAGAAAAAGCAGCTGAACCTTTCAGAATTTGTCGAACATATTGTTTGTGCTTTAAATTTAACTGATAGCCTTGCATAATAGTGAATATTATTGTAGTTTATTGATGCGCCACCTATGGTTGAGTGAGGGAAACAAGACCAATACCCAACTTAATCACAAATTTATTTAGTACCGTTTTGACAGTCTTGATAACCCAGAGTTAGATATGTCCCCTGTCAGGATTTTTCCTCGTAAACAGCAAAAAAAATATCAGTCTGTTTCCATTACTCCCCAAACGTTCAGATAGACGATTCTAACTGTTCTGAAAGAGTAATTCCATCTAATTTCTCCATCTTTTGAAGCATTGTGCTTGAAATGGGTGTAGTCAGATTGGAGTTAATTGCGTACTGACATTCAAAGTCGTCTGAATAAGTTACTGTACCTAGAACCAACTCTCAAATACGATACTTTTACTTCAATAGAACAGTAAGTCAAGATATAGTGGAGTAAAAGTCTCCTACTGAAAGGAATTCACTTACTTTGGAATCACTGGTTTAAAACTTAACGCTTACTTAATTTAGAGCAGATTCAAGCATTTTATAACTCTTTTTGTCTGTTCATCACCAAAGTCAGTCTCTATCTCTATTCGAACTGTCTTCAGAACCTTATTTCTAAAAATTATCCTGTTGAGAATAAATTACGCCTGCAAACGGCTGTTTCAATTATTACTGAAAATAAAGAATGGACAAATATTTATAATTCATTCCTTCACCGATACTTTATTGACTAAAAATTATTCTTCCCATAAAATTATAACTTTTAAAACTTAGAAATTAATCCAAATATCTTGGATATTACTAAAAAAGGAAACCTCTTTGAAGAAACAGCAAAATCTATATAGTCTTTCACTAAGGCATTAACTTTAGCTTAAATGGTATTAAATTTGAAATCATTTCGAACCAATCTACAAAGATAAATCTAGTACAGCATCTAACTTTAACTTTAAGAAGATAATATTAGCCAATCTCTAACAGTAGCAAAGGAAGATAAGCTTTTAGTCATAATTTATGTTGTAATCAAGCATAAATTAGCAAATGTGCCGTCAGCCATGAAATATATGAACTTCCTATTGAATCAAGAAGCCGACAAAGTGATGTAGTGGCACAAGGTGGACTGTTGGAAAGCCAATCTATAGGTGGCTTGCTAGTTTATAGCTCAGCCTCAAATTAAGATGCATTAACTGAAAACTACTCTATCGACAAATTAATCATGATTATTTAATTTCTATTTGTTTTATAATGTTAATTCCAATTTTAATTTTTTTCATAATTCAGGAAATGGTCTCTTTGTCATAAAAGACAGTTATAAGTTACTCAGACGTGTTTTTTCTTTTCCATTACCCTCTAGAGGCGATTTGCAACTACCGAAATCCATGGACTGTTCTAGAATAAAATGGCTGTATAAGTTGTGACTTCAACTTCATTTATGATATATAAAACCTAAATGGCCTAGACCCAACAAACGGAACACTTTGCCTTCAATGCTGATATTCAGCAGTTGATGGGCCTCATCATCAACACTTTTTACACCAACAAAGAGATCTTCCTCAGAGAACTCATCTCCAATGCTTCTGATGCCCTCGACAAGATTAGATACAAATCATTGACAGACCCCGATATTGTTAAAGATGAGCCCAGCTTCAAGATAGAAATCATTCCAGAAAAAGCAACTAACACTCTTATTATTAGAGATACAGGCATCGGCATGACCAAGCAAGAGCTCATTACTAATCTCGGAACTATTGCTAAGTCAGGAACTAAAGCTTTTATGGAAGCTTTAACTCAAGGTGCTGATATTTCTATGATCGGACAGTTCGGTGTTGGCTTTTACTCTGCTTTCCTTGTTGCTGATAAGGTCACAGTAATTTCCAAATCTGCTGAAGATGACCACCAGTGGAAATGGGAATCAACTGCTGGAGGAACATTCTCTGTGGTTGAAGACGACGGACCCAGAATTACTCGAGGATCCAAGGTAATCCTTTCAATCAAATCTGATAATGTCTAATTCCTTGAAGAGAGAAAACTTAAGGATCTTGTGAAAAAGCACTCTGAATTTATTTCATTCCCTATTTATCTGCAAGTTGAAAAGACAACTGAGAAAGAAATTTCCGACGATGAGGAAGAGGAGAAGAAGGAAGGAGAAGATGTTGAAATTAAGGAGGACAAGGGCGAAAAGAAAAAGAAGAAAATTAAAGAAGTCTCAACTGAATTGGAAGAACTCAACAAGACCAAGCCCATCTGGATGAAAAAGGCAGAAGATGTTTCCAAAGAAGATTACGCCGCATTCTACAAAAGTCTCACCAATGACTGGTAGGATCATCTCGCTGTTAAGCAGTTCTCAGTTGAAGGAGGCCTCTAATTCAAATCCATCATCTTCGTACCTAAGAGAGCTCCATTCGATATGTTTGAGACTAAGAAGAAGAAAAACAATATTAAGCTCTATGTCCGAAGAGTATTCATTATGGATGATTGCGAAGATCTTATCCCTGAATACCTTGGATTCATTAGAGGTGTTGTTGATTCAGAGGATCTCCCTCTCAACATTTCTCGAGAGTATCTCCAGCACAACAAAATTCTCAAGGTGATTAAGAAAAACATCACCAAGAAGTGCATTGAACTCTTCCAAGAAATTAGTGAGAATGCTGAAGATTTCAAAAAATTCTATGAACAGTTCAGCAAGAACATCAAGCTTGGCATTCACGAGGACAACACCAATCGAGCAAAACTTTCAGAATTCCTCAGATACCACACTTCTAAATCTGGAGAGGATATGATCAGCCTCAAGGAATATGTTGCTAGAATGAAGGAGGGTCAAAAGGACATCTATATTATCACTGCTGAGTCAAGAGCCGCAGCTGCTGCTTCACCCTTTGTTGAGGCACTCAAGAAAAGAGATCTTGAAGTTATCTACATGGTTGACCCCATCGACGAGTATGTTACCCAACAACTTAAGGACTTTGATGGTCATAAACTGAAAAATGCTTCCAAGGACGGACTTGATTTTGAAAACAGTGAGGATGAGAAAAAGAAACTTGAAGAACAAAAAGCTTCTTTTGAAGGTCTTTGCAAGCTCTGCAAAGAAGTGCTTGGAGATAAAGTGGAGAAAGTTCAGGTCGGCCAAAGACTCAGTGAATCACCTTGCGCCTTGGTGACTGGCTAATATGGATGGTCTGCCAACATGGAACGTATCATGAAAGCTCAAGCTTTGAGGTAAATATTTTTTCATTTAGAGATTCGTCAATGTCCAATTACATGGTATCTAAGAAGACCATGGAGATCAATCCAGAACATCCCATCGTTATCTAACTCAAGAAGAAGTCTGATCAAGACAGAAGTGATAAGACAGTTAGAGACCTTATTTGGCTTTTGTTCGATACAGCTCTCCTTGCCTCAGGATTTTCTCTCGATGAACCCTCCTCATTTGCGACTAGAATTCATCGTATGATTAAGCTGGGTCTGTCTATTGATGACGATAAGATCGAAGAAGAACTCCCTTCCCTCTAAAAAGCTCCCGAGGCTGCAGTTCCATAAAGCTCAAACAAGATGGAGGAAGTTGATTGATTGGTTTGTGTTCTTAGAGATTGGTAATTGTTAATATTAATTGAATACTAATGAGCTTAATAATTTAGTTTGGAACAAAATAAGAATATTGTTGGTATTATTATTTTCTTAAAATGGTTTGTTAATCATGATTGCAGTTCAATTGAATTATTTGTTGTATTTGATTATTCGTTTATGTTTATGAGATATAAATGAGGATAATTTAATGAGGAAAAAGTGAAAAATATCTTTTAATCACTTATAATTGAGCGTAATAGTGGGAGTAGCATATAAAATAAAGATCGTTCTTTTTCTATGAATTAGTGATTTTCATTAAATATGTGAATTCAGTTAGCAGTATAGCAATATCAATCGATTAAATATAGAAAAAGTCTATGAATAGAACTTGGGTAAAAAATATAAAATATCGTACTTTATAATTTTAATATTCTCCCATTAAATATATTTTAGAGTTTACATTCTATTATTTTAATCAATAATTATGCCAAATCAACATTCTGAGAAGTCTTATCTGCTAAAAAGTTCCAAAAGCTTAATATTTTATTAGAAAATGGTTCTTTAACTTTCAAAGGTCATGCAATATAATAAAATTACGGTTTTCTTCATTTTTAATGATCTGCAAGATGAAAACAGACTTTGCATAGCGATTTAATATTTGTTTCAGTATAATTTAATGAGTCGGGCTTGACGGATTTAATCGAAATTTAAAAAAGTTTCATATTGAACTCAAAACGAAATTCTGTTATAATTTGATTTAGATTATGTCCCCTGGACAACGAGAAGGGACGAGCTTCTTAATAAGAATAAATATCGTTGATGAGTATTATAGAAAATGAAATTTAATTGAGAATTACTTTGTTTGGATATTTATTATGGCGGGCTCATAAATTGGATAAAATGAGAGTTATCAAACAAATTATCGTATAATTTTGTTCGGTCACGTCTTTAGTTTTCATTATAGGCATTGGTTTTTTCAGAATGTTACAAGGATATATCTCTTTTTCGTGCATATGTTATTTTTATATCCTTTGAATCTCCGATTAATTATTTCTTCTTCTTTTGATCAATTTTGTCTATCGACCATCCGATATTCTCAATATATTTATCCAGCAATTTATAAATGCTAGCTTCTTGATGACGTTTATAATATAATATTTCAACACATAACAATATATTTAATGAAAGGAATTCAAACAGAGGTCACGATCCAAAGGGTAAGCCCTTGCAAGAAAAAGATTTGGAAAAAGGTGTTTCAATCAAGATTATTAAAGAGTTAATCTCTGAAAACGAATGTTGGAGATAATAATCAATAATTTGAATCTTAGATGGATAAATCTTCCCAAAAAACCGAGGAAAATCAAATTAATGTTGATTATTTTGACTTTTCATCGATCGAATAATGATATTTAATATTCCTAACTTCATCTTTGCACAAAATATTAAAAAATGGTTTCGAGGGGATAAATTAAAGTTTTCTCAACGATTTATTATTTTAACATATAATTATGATTTCAGCATTACTATTTCAGTTACTAATCATGTAATGAGTCATTAATTTTTGGGAGAATTGCATAAAGATATAATCGTAGAATATCGTTTTACTAACTATCTTAACAGCGGTATGATTGAATAAAAGTATTTAATTATTTAATTTACCGGAATATCGTTAGCAAAATCAAAAGCAAACATACTTCTAAGATTAAAATGCGAATGCTCGAAATCTGTTGGCTAAATTGGTCTTGAAATAAAAGAATGTTTTAAAAATATCACTAAAGTTTGGCCAAAAAACTGACTCCTTTGGGCAGAAAGAAAGATGGTACTACGAAAACGATAATCAAATTGCTAAACTGTAAAAGAGAAGATGATTAATGATAATTATTGATTAAGATAAATCCTTTTCATTGAGATCTCTTGATATGGACTTATAAAATAAATTTATAAACTTGAATATGGGTAGTAATCCGAGTAGTGCTGCAGAAAATAATACAATTAAAATAGAAGCTACGGCAATGCCAGAACATAATCCATCTTCGATTGACAAAAAGCCTGCCAATGAATTAAAAGGATAAGAGATCACATCTATACCAGTCCCAAATATTAATGATAATATGGTAATTCCTATCAGTTAATCTGTTGATGCAAAATTGCCCAATATGGCTCTTGTTTAATAGGAGGAAAAATTGAAAAACAGTCACCAAGGTGACATTTTTCCTGAATCCAATAATCATTTAAAATCCTAAAGCTAGGCCATCAAGCAAATCTAATAAGTGTTTGAATAAAAAAAATAGGTAAGCAATCAATAGGGTGAATTATTAGTAAAAATTCCAAAGAAAAAGAGTGGAAAAGAAATAAATCCAGAGAAAGAGAGCGAATAAAAAATAAAAAAATCAGTAGAGTAGTCATAAATAAAAAGACGAAAGACGAAAGACAATGAGATCACAATAACCAAGATTAAAAAGGTAAAAAATAATTAAAATTTGGTTAATTTAATTAAAAACTATGGATTATGATCAAATAAATAAAAATGATCTCTCCTTAAATTTATTTTTGGATCCATAGTATTGGATTATCTCTAAGCAGACATTTTTTAATAGTTTTCTTTTAATATATAATAAAAAGATGATAATATTTTGATTTGGTCAATCATGTTTAGTCAGTTAATCTCTTCATAAATGGTCAGTCAAGTCTTATAAAATTGGCAGACGATTCATTTATAGCTTAGAATAAATAACCTGGCCATTCAGCAATACTTAGAAAGCCCCTGTCGACGAAATCATTTTTTGCACCATATTCAGACCAAAGTAGCCACCAATTAAAATCAACATGCTTTTTTGTTGAAATCTTTGATACAAATGATTTTGACTAATCGCAGGAATGAACCTACCTCCAACTCCAATTATTAGCAGAGCAGTTTGGCCAATTGATATTACTTTGCTAAGAAATTTGCGCATAGGAGGAAGAGGATATATTTCGCTTACGACTAGTATTTATGGATGCATAAAGTCCATTTTTTACTTTAGGTCATTATAGGCAGACTAGTATGATTAGCCTTCGCCTAATTGAATGAGCATTACCTTTGTTTATTCAAACTTGCTGTTATTTATCCTATTTTTTTCCGTCTAACGAGAACTTGGCTTTTGAGAAGAAGCAGAAGTGGTTTGATGAGGGTTGTTGATGCTGGTATTATTGAGTGTATCTTTTCCTATTTCTGATGGTAAAGCTTCGGGTGAAACTATAAAAGTGATATCCTGAGCAATAGAAAGGACAATGCTAGCGACAATGAACCATTTTAATATGTTTCGCACAATATCTTCCCCTCTTTGCATTGATAAATAATTAATTAACGAGTCAATATACAAATAATTAAAAACAGAGCATACACCAATTGATTTTAGGTGAACTAATTATCTATCTATCTAAAACACATAGCTTAATGAAAGAGCAAATTGATCATTTATTGCTGATATGAAGGCTTTGAGACATGCTGGAAGTTCTCGAAAAGCTTATATTGGCTATATTATTCAAAAAATACATTGCAGCTTGGAACTCTTTTCTAATTTAATAACTTCTTGATGCTGTTGGTTCTCTAAATCTTTCATAAAGTTGTGATACTTCTGGATCAGTCTGAGTTTTAATATTCATTACTTCTAGTATTAGGTGTTGCGAATCTTTTTTTGCTCTTCAAAACCCTGCTAAATCTTCTGCCTTAGAGCGTTCAACTCTGTTTCCTGTTTGCTGTGGAGTTGGCTCATTAAATTAGTCACTTTTATCTGTTTGTTAAACTGCCATTTTTAGAAGGCTGCCTTTTCAAGATTTTGGATGTGTTTTTGGACTTGATGAGCTTCGATGTATTTTTACTAATTGGCAAGATTTTCCTATATTTTACGGAGGTTAATAATTTAGGCTGTTTCCCTCTGACCCTGTGAAAGAGACTTTTAAACTTGTTCTTCGAACTGAATTAACTCCTGTTGATGCTTTTCTATGGAATCAGTCTCCATCCTTTCTGCTTCGTTTTGATATTCCATCATTTTGTTGTCCCAATAAGTGTTAAACTATCTGATTTCCTCGAGATGAGCCATTTCTACTTGGCATTTTTAGTCTTCAAATCGTTGAAATAGTTCTTCTTTTCGCTGTTTCTCTAACTCTTCTTTCACTTTGGTAAGTCTTTTTTTAGCTGTCTCAGCCTCCATATATTTCCCAGCTTTCTGACAACTCTTCTGATGTGCAAACAACACTTCTCTAAATGTAACTTTGTTTACATATATTCTTCAAGTGATCCACCTTGCATTTCTGGATACGTAATTCGACTGCCTCTGTTTTCCTTGTCCTTATTCATTTCAAATAATAGGCTATAGACCGTTAATTAATATATTAGAATGATAAACTAATCTGAATACTATTCAAAGCAATATTTCTGAATATGCAAATGTAAATAAAGAAACATCAAGATATATCATATTGCGTTAATTTATTGACTGCAAAGTGCAAAATTAATTGATCAGCCTCTATACTTCAGTCGAAACAATGATTCATCTGAATCCGTTACACAATGGTTTTTACTTTCTCTGCTCTTTTCAAGACTATTTTTTAATATTTTCGTCACTTCTGAACGCCCTTCTTTTAATTTTCTATGAATCTTTCTTACTTTAAAAGATTTTTCAATTGTTGTCCAAAAGTTTTTAACAGTATCTTTTTTGATTTCAGTATTCTCCTCTCCAATTGCGAAATAAAGAAAGTTTAATTCGTCTTTTCTTAATTATAATTTCCAGTTTGACCTAATTTTATCAGACGAAGCTATACTCCCCATATCTTAATTTAGTTTCGAATTTTTAGAGATAAATTCATCTTTACCCAACAAATGGTTATTAATAACTTTATCGTCTTACTGAGCAAACCCATGCGTTTATTTAATGTTTTTATAAGAAGTTGGTTTTTTTAGAATCCCACGCGCTCTACTGTAATGCGAATAGTCAATCTATCGATATTCGGGAAAGGAAGGCGGAATGATCTTTGATCTATTCAGCCAATTTTCTTTAAGCCTTCGTCTTACTATAAGTTAGTCTTTGTGCTGCTGAAACGTTTTTTCGGAATTACCTTCCATACATTTGATAAATCTTCCGAAATCAGTATCTTTTCTTTTTGCTCTGTCTTGATATTTTTATTTTTCACAACCTTCCATTTTAGTATTATATAATTGGTAAAAATGAATGTTTATTGGCTTTTCTAGAATTAACATATAGGTAAAGTAATGTATCAAATGGGATTTCTTTTTCGAATCTTTATATTTTAAAATAGATTCTTGGAAAGAGTTTGCCCAATGGTCTTCACTTCCATCTTGTTTTTGCGATACTGCAGTGTCGAGAAGCAAGGATCGATTGATTTGTATTCCAGGATTGAGATCTATTTTTCAAAACGGGCACGAAGATTAATCATGTTGGGATTATTGAATGTCAGAGTGGTTTGTACGGACTTTTACAGTGTAGGTCCAGCTTGAGAGTAAACTCTTTTGTGATGATTCAATTCTTCTCGTTTCTTGATATCGTTGCTTTATCGAGTTTTATGGTGACTCATACTTGTAAAAAAAGTTCCATCCGAGACAGAACTTTTTGGTCTAGTCAGTATATTGCTTCTTAATAAATTAGACGGTATCCTTTCTATTTTGGCCTTGCCGATAATCACGTCGCTTTTAGGACATTGTGGGGGAATTTCTGGATTATGAAAAACTTTAGATTCTTGCTATTTACAAGTCTCATATATCCTAATGAGGGGCGTATTATCTGTTTGAACTGCGAAACTACGAATATTAACCTTTTTTTGTTTAAGAAAAGAGTTTGGGATGAGTGCCAGCACATTATTAGGAAAAATGGAATTTACTTGCTTGACATCCAGCACCTGCATCTGCCTGGATGATTTGTATATTTATTTCACTTGCATTTATTTCTTTAATATCTTTTTTACCAACTTGATTGGTTGGCCCAAGGAACGAGTATCTCTAAAATACTCATCTGTTTATTATAGTTTTATCTTTTATATTTCCTTGACTTAGCATTACTATGGACTGGACTCGGAACCAGAATTTTATTTTTATCCCAAAGCTATGAGGTGCATATTGCCTCGTAGTTCACTGATGCATTTCTTGTAAAGATAGATATCCTTGTTATCAGGAGTTTATTCCCCAATCTATTTTCCTCTCTCGTGGATATACAATGATTTGCCTAAAATATAGCCTAATTGTCGATAGCCATCCATCGTGAAATGCTTCTTCTCTTTGTCTTTACCGTAATAACCAAAGAATGAAGTTTCAAAAGTAAAAACATTCAATGTTTTAAAGCAGAGACCAAATTGTACACGAGCAGTATTATGCTTAAAATCTTAGCTCAGAAATGTGCTGTCTTCAAATCTGATATAATTAGGCCCCAATTTTGAACACATTAAAGGAAACACTCTCACATCCACAGGACTACTGGAACTGGGATTGCCATAAAAAAAGCTGAATAGTTTACGACTGTGACCATGCAAGTCAAGGATAAAGGCTATCTCTCTACCCCTTAACAGCCCGCTTAGATACTTTTTGATATAGAAGGCTTCGTGCAAGTGCTTGTTTCTGGAACCTTACCATCTTCTGTTTAGATCATAACCAAGAAGATTTGTACGGTAATTGCCTGCTGAAACTCCATCTGGATTGACCATAGGGATTACTTTAATTTCATAATTTTTTCGCAGATATTAACTTTCTTTTTATTTTGAGAGTAAAAAATCAACGAGTCCCTCACAAACAAAAGAACCTGGGGTTTATCCTGGATGCTGTCGTGCAAGGATAACTATATATGGTCTATTTTTAATTTTTGGATTGTTCTCCTTAATAGTGACAACTTCGACTTTATTTCTGCCGATAGTCGTCACAAGAGTCTCCCTCTCTATCATTTCTTTCTTATACTTTATTTTTTCTATGTTGTCAAGATAGTTGTTCAAATCACTCACAGAATAAGGATAGCACTGCGCAATTCGAATCACATCATTTTCATGGCAAGTTGATACTATAAAAGTGAGGGTATAGTAATAGCGCCGTGAATTTTCTATTTGATGCTAGTTTCTAAAATATTTAACATTCTTGCCTGACCTTACCCATCCTCGTTTATTTTTCTTCTCCTCTTCAAGCGAGTGGAGGCAAGGAAGCATTCCATAGTTGAATAAGGAGTCAGATTTGCGCAAATTGACGATATTGATCTTAATATTTTGTTTTTTGGGAGGGTTAGTGATACGAAAGTAGAACCATTGAGTGTTTCCCTTTGTGTTAAAGTCATTTTGGAGTACCAGATCATATTACCATTCACATATCTTATAAGCACTCAGCAGATTACCACATTCGAAATCAGAGTCAAACAAAAAATTCTTGGCGGGAGTGGATAAATCTTAAGACGGTTGGCATCCTGGGGTGTAGTATTGTAACAAATTCTTCTAAATACGAGCCGGATCAACGAAAGTGGAAGCAAAATACTGTTTCCTACCGATCCATTGTGTTCCAAAATCAAAACTTTTTCGATAAACCTACTGACTATTTTGATAATGTGCAATAAAAGGTGAGTGATACATCTCGTGTCCATTAGACTCTTCTTCATCGTCTTCAGTCGTAAAATATTGTTCTTCCTGCATCAAACATTTACTACCTAGAATGAGATATTATTTCGTCGCTGTTGACGTGCAGGCTGAGTAGAGGACGCACTCGTTGTGGCGATGTTATTGAATTTCCAAGACACCTCTTCTTGGCTCCGACGAACATTTCGCTGTTGATCACCATATACGTTATTAATAGGAGCAAAATTGATGGTTTATATTGCTATTTCCTTCTCCATATTCTCGAACGCCTCCTCCTCTTATTTATGCATTAATAATTATAATTTACAACCACATCGAATATAACTTTAATTGTCTAACAAAGAGAGAAACTCAAGGCGATATTGGCTATAAATATAGAGATCAGCCAAACATTTTTCCATACACTGCTTTTTAACGCTATTTCTGTTCTTTAAACTACTTTTATAGTTGACTCTGAAGCCTTTGGAAGTTAGCGGTCGAATCTGGATCATTTGCAATGCAAGATAGTCCTAATTCAATATCTTTCCTGGCGTTCGCCCAGTTGCGCAGACCTTTATAGGCGCTTGCTCGTCGATATAGAATCTTAATATTGGGCTACAAGGTTTCCTCGAGATGCTCGCTGCACCATCGAATGGTCGTTTAAAAATCTGCCAAATTAAGATTAGCTAGAGCCAAATTGCTAATTAATGAGAGTTTGAGCTATTGGGCTGCAGCTGAAGGATCATTCAAGACAAAATTATAAGCTTATTGATATTTGGTAATAGCCTTAGCATTCTCTTTGGCTTTAATTTGGGCATTAGCTTCTTGTTTTAGGGCTTCAGCTTTTTCTAAGTGAGACCTAATATCCGATAGTTAGCCTACCTCAATCATTTCCACCACATACTTTACTTTCTAACTGTCTGCATATAAGATAGTATACCTGCAATTGTCCATTTTTCACCCTTATGCATCTGGATCAAAATACTTTAAAGTTCTGGATTAAAATCGTTCTTTCCAATGACTCCATGATATGGTATGGCAACAGATCCTTCTTTTTGTACTAGAACTAAATGACTAAGTTTATACTTAATACTGTTTGGTGTTGTCCAGCAACTTTTGTTGTAGTATTTTCCACTTCCTTATTGAGAACGACAAATTGTTTTGCACCCTCCATAAATCAATCCAGAAAATTGTTATTATATTAATCAACAAGAAACAAATTCAAAATTATAAGTTTAAAAGTTAGGACTCATATTAAAATGAAGAATTTACGTCGAAACAAGATGATGTGCTCTTTAACAGGCTAGCACATTCTATCAAAGATATTTACTTAATCTTATTATGCTTCTAATCCTTCATTATAATTGGGTTCTATCTGAAACTGCGAATAGATAGTTCATATTTTGAGTAAAATTCTTAAAACCTATCTTGAAATTAATTTTATAATAATTGATGTCGTCTGTCTAAATATTAATAAACTACTCAAGGGAGTTATAGTGAGTGTCTTCATTAAATAATTTGGTTTTTCCTTTTGGTATTATTCACAAAAATAATAATTTATATTTGTTTTGATGAATCAAGGATTTCCTACTTAGAATTCCAGTGCATCCGAATTAGCCGAATTAGACATTGAACTTTTTATTTCATATGATTTCTTGGATTATCCACTGGATATTATGTCAAGTCCTTTGTCAGATTACGAACCGGTACTATATAAGCCCGAAGAGGATATTGGCCTTTCATCTTCTGACTGTCTATTTTTCCTAACAAAGCGGATTATGAGAGCTATTATGATAACCACTTAATAATTATAAACGTACACGCTATTATTCCCACGATCACTCCTACTACAATTGGACCAATTGAAGAGGAAGATGAAGATGAGGATGAAGAGGGTGAAGATGGAGGAGTCGGGGTGTAAGGTGGGTATATCATGTTTGTAGCAACAATACTAACTCCGGGAATTCCATTCGAATCTATATTCTGAATGATGGAATTCTGGGTTTGGCTGACATCTTGCACTCCATTCGCATTGATTTATGCGTTCACGATTATAGATCCCACGGAGAACGCTGTAAACCTAAAAACTCCTACACAAGAACCGTTAATCTTGAGACTGGAAGGCAGAATACTGCAGAAAGAGTCAGTTAGCCAGTTAATGTTCTTCATTATCTTGGCCAGCTTTATTTGGTCAGTGTCAGATGCGTTAAAAATGGTGGAATCTGTTGTGGAAGGGCCCAACACAAGCTGGATGCTAATAGGGGAAGTTGAGAAGCAAGTGCTTCCAGATATTTTGTATCCTCCAATGCAGCTCAGGCAGTAGTTGGACGAGTAAGCACAGGATAAACATGGACTTGTGCATGCCTTGATCATTCCACTGTTGGAACCATCCGAAAATACCTCCAAATAGTAGGCATTCGCTGCTTAGATGCAGAAAGAAGGAGAGGAACAGGCGTTGCAGTGACTGGGACAGGGCTAGCAACCATATACAGACAAATAGAATCCTTTTTTGCATAAAATGCAGTTTCCTAGAACTGAGTCACAAGTTAAACAGTTCCTTGTCAATTCAGGGCAGATAAGGCAAGTCGAATTGAAGAGATAGTATTCATAAGGACAAGCAATGCAGGCCGATATATTGTTGCAACTGAGATCAATGGCGCAGACAG
>Ga0302186_10000130_pt1 | contig 66411 bp, 57 predicted proteins | sample II_Bog_E1_2_FD_198782 | JGI IMG/M metagenome (GOLD analysis project Ga0302186, IMG submission 198782) | Peat permafrost microbial communities from Stordalen Mire near Abisko, Sweden - II_Bog_E1_1 | ecosystem: Environmental > Terrestrial > Soil > Wetlands > Peat | place: Sweden: Abisko...
GTATATCGCCAATATTTGGCTAGTAATCTGAACATTTGTTAAATTTCCATTGAAAAATGATTGAATACATTTCAGATTCGATATTCTTCGCCAGAAGTATATAGATTTATAATTAAACAGTGAACAACATTTTTAAAAGCCTTAATATAACAATCTGATATCATTTTAAGAGCGGCAAGATTCTTAATCCATTATAATCATTTCATGTCACTCAAGAAAACATAGACACTCGCACTTGACCAATCTTAAATTTGGGCAACACTTACTTCTCTGGCCAACACACAGGCTCTTCCCGTTTACTCTCTCACTCAAGCAGAAACATTAATAGGTCGCAATGCGGAGTGCAATATTTGTATTAATGATAAAAGGCTCAGTGGCAAGCATTGCATTATTTCAAAAGAGGGAAGCAAAATAATTCTGAAGGATCTCAGCACAAACGGAACTTTCATTGGGGATAAGAAAGTTGGAAAGGGCAACTCTGTTGATCTAGCAAATTTAAATTAAATTTGGTTGCTGATTCCAAGTAAAGTGCCAATTAATGAAACGATTGGTTTTACATTGAAGGTAACAGTAAATAAGGAAGAGGAGAAAAAGAAATAATAATAAGAAAAGAAGATACGAGAATAAAGATAAAAATAATAAGCCGATAAAAAGAAAAAAGAGGAAGAAGAGAAGGAGAAGCAAAAGGTAGCAGATAAAGCTACTAGTCAATTTGCTCAATCCATCAAAGATCAAATCACATGCTCATTCTGTTATTAAATTATGTCCATTCCCGTTGCTGTTCAGCCCTGCAACCACAGATTCTGCGGAGGCTGTCTTACTGAGCTTGTCAACAGCAAAAAAGATACTTGCATTCAATGCAGAAAAGAAATTACCACTGCTGTAAGAGATGCAGCCTTTACAAGCATTATTGAGGATTATCTAAAATCTCATCCTGATCAAAAAAGAGATCCAAAGGAAGAAGAATAACTCAAAGCTAAGAATATATTTGGCTTTGACCCTGTCAATGTTCACTAAAGAATCCATGGAAAAGTTGTTGAAAAGAAAAAGGCAGAAAAACCAGTTCCAAAAGCTCGAGGTCGTGCTGCTCGTCAGTTAGTGAGGGCCTCATCTGACTTAAGTGCATCTGATGATGACGAAAAAGATAAATGCCGAGAATGCTTAGTGGCCAGAGATGGATTTCAGTGCACCGCGAAACAGGTTCATGTTGCCTGTCATACTTGTGCAAAGCTAATTCCCCAGAGAGATGACCCTGCGCTTCATCAATGCTGCGCTATCTGCACAACCTACTATTGCAATTTATACTACCCGCCATGCAAAACAGGCACCAAGCTCACCAAATTGTAAGATAGGAGGTAGAGCTGTAAAATAGATGCACCTTTAATAAGAGGAAACAAATTTGAATTTTAGTTTATTCGAAACTATCTGCTGGAAAAGAAGCTTAATTCCAGAGATGTGTTCGATCATATGATGGAATTGGTGGGCAAGAAGAAATTTGCGTATCTGTTGGATCGAAAAATAATGAAAGTTCCTCCTCTTGTGCCGAAGGAAATCAAACTGTAAAGAGACTCCGCAATTTGCGATTTGTGCTGGAACGATTTATGGTTTCAGCTTGTTTTTAGCTACCGACTATAAATTGCTGGTCAATTGCCTTCAGCAGTACGTGACCGTCCAACCTGCTACTGGGGAATCAACTGTCGAACAATGGACCATAATGACGATCATGCTAAAAGATTTAGCCACTGTATTTACCAATCTAGATTTTGAGTCTGATGATTTGATGATAGATAGTATAAATATAATAACTATGAGGCAATTTAAACATTAAAGTGCATTATTGAAATTTATGCAAACATTAATTTTATCTAAATTTTACTGAAATAAATACATTTTTGTTTAATCACTCTGTTTTTAGTTCCCATAGCTAGTACTCTTTCAATTTATATTTCTCCTCCCCGGATAATTAAGTATTGGCCTTGAAAGAGCCAAAAGGAGAGTCGCACCTATAGCTTTTAGCCAAATTATTCCAGCTTTATTTTTTATCAGCCTCATCCACGATATTGATGTCATGACCCTCGCCAAAAACAGGACCGCATTCGTTGTCGTTCATGATGGCGTATTTATTATTATTTTCTCCTTTTATGTCGTATGTTATTAGTTGATTTTTCTCTACTTTGAACAAAAATGACTGCGATTTTATGTCCTATTCGTAAGCTAGCATTTAGTCTTTTTTCCATTCGCATGGGGTGAATCCCCCAAAATATTTGTCAGCGGTAGTAAGAGCAATTAAAATTGTATTCTTTTTGCCGTGGCATTATTAATGGAAAGCTGACGCCTTGAATTTATGTTCTGATGCCCTGAAAACTAATTCAATGTTGGGAATAGATGCCATAGTCAGCTTGCTGGCAATTATATTTAGTAGAGCAGCTAGAATTTAGTTATTCTGTTAGTGTCGACCGAGCAAAGATTCCTTAGATAGTGTGGAGGCAGCCACTCGACTTTTTGTCGGCGTTTTTTGCGTTGGTTTTTCATCTTAAAATCCCTATTTTCTTAGACCACCAGTACATAACGCTAATCCCATTCTTATTATTATATTTGGTTAATAAAAGAGTAAATGAGGCTACAACAATCAAAATCATGAAGATTACCTCCAACCATCTTGCTAAAATACTATTAATAATTAATTTAATAAAACTCAATTAATAATGAAAATATAAGTTTCACTTTCCATTAGCTTTCATGTATTTTTTGGCTGTCAATAGCTGAGATTCTTTCGGATTGTGATTTAATTGGGAAGAACTACTTTGATCGATTTTCTCCTTATTTTCACATAAAGAAGTTTGGCTTGCCAAACGAAAGGCCTCAGTATACTTGGATGCTCCATATATCTTAAAGTTTTACAACTCTTTTTTGAGAATTTTATTTTCATTTCGTTTGCGTTCTAATTCCTTTAGATATACTTTCTCTATGACAGTATTTTATTTCAGTCTTTCCTCGAGAACAGTCATGTCTTCAGTAACTGTTTTAAAAATATTTTTTATCTCGAGGTAGGCTTGCTTCCTTTCAGCTTTGTTATTAAAAATATTGCGTTATCCGAGAGGTTCCCCTTTATGTGGAGGTTTGACTAATTATTCCGAATTAACTGATTCATTATTTTATGATTTTTCCATATGTTCAAGCTTCTTTTTCTAGCTATGATAAGTGTTTATGTTTTCAGTTTTCTTCTTATCATTTACTTTGCTATTATTCTTCTTTTATTACTGCTATTTATAAAATGTTTTGATTGATTGTAATTCCAGCTAAAGAGAATGATTTCGATCCTTTAGTTCTTGATTTTTTTTAATACTAACTTAAAGTAGTCCTTTTGTTTCTTTGTACTTTTTGCTCTACTATTAGCTGCCCTTAAGAGTCTAGATACATTTTGAAATGTTTGGTTCTATTTAAAGTTCCTTTCCTCTTTCCATAGATGCAGATGATTTAACTTTTTGTGATAACTATCTTTTGAAATCTTTTTGAATTTTCTGTAAATAAGCGTCTTTATTTTCACTAGTTTTAGAAATTTATTTTATTTTATTTTAAAGAAGCTTATTTTTGTCTTTCTGTTATTTTAATTTTATATTTGTATTTTACAATTCATCTCTCACTTTTTTCAATTATGACTTTAAAGATTACTATCTATTGACAGCATCAATTTTATCATTTTATAATTTTAGCACCATTTTAGAGCTCTATTATTTAACAGTTCCAATCATTTTTTATAAATTAGCCGATTTGATCATCTATTATTGCAGTTCTTTCTATTTGGCACTCATTTACTCAACCATTTTATCAAATTTGACCTTTAATTATGATACAGTTTTAGAAGTTTCTTCCTTTTTATTCTTTACCTCAGCTTTCTATCTTTCTTGCTCAATAAATTTCTTTTGAAATTACGATTCTGCAGATGTCATTTTTTAGACAAGAATTCTTTGTTAGTTTGTCATTTTGGCAATTGTATCATTTAAAGGATTTATCTTTAATTACAGTTATTTGATAGTCTTTGTCAAAGTGTGAGACAATGCTTTTTCTTTCTGCAACTGTTCCATGGTGACCTTTTCAAACTGGCAGCTATTTTAATTTGCTATACTTATTATATTGATTTTTTCTTCCAGCTGATGGCAAATGTTCTTTAATTCACTAATTTACTCGTTCTTGCTTGAGATAATGGCTTAGTACTATTCCCTTATATTTTTTCCTGTCTCAGTTTGCTTTTCCCTCAAATGTAAATCATCATCACATTACTTTAATTCATCAATCTTTTCTTTCGAAAATGTTTTTTTGAAATTAAGACTTTGCATTGCTGTTTTTGAAAACCAATTTTTCTCACCATCTTCTTCCTCGCTCTTTTCGCAAATCTGGCTTCCCATCATGCTATGGGCTGACTTGATTTTATGAAGAATGGTGTTTTTATCATCGACTTCCTTCTCCAGCATTTCTACTTCCTTAGTCATTGCCTCCTTTTCCTCGTCAAATATTTCCAAAAAATCTCTATGCTATATTTTATTCTTGATATTAGGGTTTTGACTAGCTTCAGTTCTATTTTTGATGATAATGTTAAAATTAGCTGGATTGCATCCCTCCTCTGCGTATTCAATGTCTTCATCATCCTCATCATGAGTGCAGTTTGCCAGCAACACTTCTATAATTTTAACCAGAAATTCTCGTATATGCCCGATAAGCTCTTGTGACTTTTGTAAGTATTTTTCGAGCTGAACTCTGCTAGTTTTAATGATCTAGTTGTTAAAGGTAATATCACCCTTAATAGGGTTGTAAGTCATAAACTGTTTGGACTGCTGCAAGCAGTGTAAATACTATTCAAAATTATTGTTAAGGCCTTCAGGGTCAATATGTGACATCACGTCTCGAATCAAATAATGCTACTCCCGAATAGCTGATACGGTGGATTTGATGCCTCGGTTACTCGCCATCAGATCCATCTCCTTTTATAATATCTAGGTTCTAAAATTTCGGATATATTCCACTTTCTTCTTAAGGTTAAGAAGTTTAAAGGCAGTCTCCGTCTACAGATAGGTGATTGGTTTGCTTAGCCTGTATTAAATAATTAAGTACAGGGTGTGAAAGTCATTAAGGGAGAGCAACCGATTGGGATGCTGAGCATGCTCCTTGCGACAACGGATACATCCGATCTTGAATGCGAGGGCACAAGTCTTATGGAGGCATACAAACACATACTTCTCCTTATGTTATTTGCATAGGACGCTGCGTGGACTAGCTTCTCGAGATGGAGCTTTCATCGAGCAGTATTATTAAAATTGTTATTTTTAGTTCTTACTTGTTTCGAAATATCAGCTGTTATTACATTGCTGCTGCCAATTTTGAAAAAGATAAAGAGCATAAGTTTGATATGGAATTAAATCAATTTCATATGACTTAATAATTAATTCCTAAAACAAATGATAGAGCATAACCATGCAAGTTATTGATATTTAGTTATAATTAATAAATCACTCTGTTTGAATTAATTACCATCTTTATATATTCTGATGAAAGATTGAAAGTCTCAAGTACTATTTTGTTATCAAATTATTATTAAGCTTGTTGAAATGAATTTATATTGCATATAGTCTATAAAATCAGGTAGAAAAGTAAATTGAGCTTTATTGCTTAATCTTTTTGTGGCAAACATCGAGGCATTCTTCATCAGATTTAAGCTCTTTATCAATTTAGGCTTTGGTCACACTCTCCTCCATTGAAAACTTTTTATTCAGATAAGGATTTTCGAAACACTCTTGAATAACAAGGAGAGTTGTCATCGTCAGTATCTCTATCATTTAACAATAGCACTATCTTTATTCATTGTTCTTGATATTTTCTTTCCTTCCAGTGCTGTACTCATTTTGGCAAATCTTATGAGCAATGAGGCTTACGAGAGTTTAGATGTCCTTAAGCTCCAATTTCATTTTGTGATAAGGAATATAAAGTTCCCAGATGAAGAAAATTAATTTAATTGCTTTGGCCACGATAATATCCGAGAAACTGTGGTAAATGTGTAGTAAAAATTTATAAAAGTTTTTTTCAGTTTCGAGAAACCAGTTGAATTTATTCACTAAGGCAGGTTTAAATTTGCGAAATTTGGCCAACATGTTATCTAAGTATTGCTCTAGTCTAATAGTTTTGAAGATAGGATTGAAATTTTATCTGGAATTTAGGAATTCCCGATTTATAATTTGGGTATATTTGTTAAGGAGAATTTGATTTTTTGAAATCACATTCTACAAGACCATTTTATGTTACTCCAGAAGATTGCATTAAAAACTGAGTGAGGACTAACCATCTGACTATGATTCATCTGAATTTGAGCTTATACAGCCCTCCATCCAAAGTTTTCCGTTAGGGTAGACTCTACTGCCTTAAGCAACAAAAACTTAATCTTTTTAGCGAAGGTTGCTTAAGGGTTTTATAATCTAGGCATGATTCTTTGCTTTTTGATGAGAGATATGGGTCTAATTTAATTGTGGGTTCATGAATTCTTTGCTGTGAAATAATTATATAATACCAAATGCCAACTAAATACTTCCATATGAAATCAAGTTGGTGGGAGGGCAATTGGCGATAAAAAATAGCAAATGGAGTCGGAGCAAAGCTGTTCTATACTTGAGAATATTAAAATAGTGATTATTAATTTTGTATTTCGATGGAATTACAATCCGTATATTTTATACTATGATTAAAAATGTGATCAAATATATTTAATGACTAATTGCCCTGTAAGTTTACTTAAGATAATGCCGTTTATGATGAAACCTTGACCAATTCATTTATATTTTTGAAATTTAAGTTAATATTTCTTAACTTCAATATTTATGGTTTGATCAAATAATTATCTCAATTTATTCGAATATCATAGTCGAGACAGTAGAATAAAAAAACTATTTTTATTTTTTATATTTTACATCATTCATAATGATATTTAGCAATTAACTTTAAATCGTTTGAGCAATCTTAAACCAATTTGTAAGCTTTATTATAGAAGATGTCAACCTCTATAATACTTCTTGAGAGAGGAATAAAATTTCTTGGGGAAAAGAGAAAAATACCTCTTACTACGATTATAATCTTTTTAGTAGTCAATTTTATAATTTGATCAAAACTCTGCAAGAGTTAAGAGCTATTAAATCATAAATATTTGCAATTGATATTCTTTGTTATTTTTCTAAACTTATTTCTTTCTACAAATAGTAAAGTTTGATCTTGAAGTTTTTATGGAAGATGTTATAAAAGAGCAAATGCCCATAGAGGATGAGAAATCTGCATCTTATAGTTTCATATGTAAAAAGATAAAGAATAACGGCACGATCATTATCTCTATTCTGCTTGAAGTTCTATAAGACATGATGTCACTCAAATCGATAATCAAGCTTTGCCTTTAAAAATGGTGTTGCAAAATATGACAGTAGAATTGCTCCTTTTTACGTAATATAGAAGAAATTTTTATTTGATCTTTGCAATTTAAATTAGAATTACAAAGGGTTAATATAATCTAATAATTCAAATTATATATAATATGAAGGATAGATGGAAAATATTAATTGTCAGCATCATTATAGGTGTCGTGCTTGGCCTGCTGTTTCTTTTCCTTGGATTTTCATTCAAAGAAGTACAACTACGCTCCTACGGATTGCTAGAGTACTCTTTTTACCATACTGTGGATCAAACGCAGTCCGTTCGATACAATGGAAACTATCTTGTTGGGCTTGATTATTCGTTCATTACTTATCCAAGAGGGCTGTTGCATCACTGCTTCACTGTTAATGTGCTCACGAAAGATAAATCGATTATATCTATAGATGGTCACTTCGTGGGTCAGCTTATTTAATCATAAGTAATTAATCTTCATTTCAACTACGGTCCAAATTACTTTGATATTGTAAAACGCGCAGTTTAAGAATTGTTTCGTTAGTCAATTGAGCAATTCTTACTTACAGAGATAATAACTAGTCGAGATACAGTGAATTCCTACGTTAGCAGTAACGTTTGTCTAGGCTTGGAATCAAGCTATTCCTTTATCAGTTGTCAGTATATCTCCACTGGAGCTATTACTATCAATGCTTCACCTCAAATTCTTTCCCCTGACCTTGATGTTCAAAAGTACTATAAACAGATTCTTCAGGAAGCAATAAATGCTCAACAGAAATTTAATGTTTATAGCACTGGTGGTTTCAATTTAATAAACAACGTGGAAACTCTTAATTCACAATTATTCTTTAACGCTACTCAATTGATTGTAAACACAGTAAGCAATTACTCAACAGACCCTTCATAAATATTCGCAGGCGCAGCCTACATATTGGACAACCCACTAATGCCTATTCTGTCAAATCAAATTACCTCATTGATGCTCAATAAAGGCAGATGATATATATATTCAGTAATTATATCACTTAATCACGAGTTTGGAGACTAATGCTTTAATCTTCTGATTTTACGAAAGTTACCCTATATATTTTAAAGCTCAATTATTTGGTGATAGACCTGCATTTTGCTGTTTTGTAAAACTTTCGATAGGAGTGTCTCCAACCACTTACGACTGTCTTCATCTTGTTTTAGATAAGCCACTAATTATTGAAACTACTTTAAATAGTTAGCTTTGGCAAACTCTGACGGTACGGTATAATGTGAAAGGATCTTTTTAGCAGCATGGCAGTTTTTCTATACTTCCGTTTTACGATGCAAGCTATCATCCGAGTCACAATCGCTGCCTTCATTGGCTGAACGTAACATTTCAAAAGCACGTATGATATTTGTAAGGCAAGCTACAAAGGATAAGTTCGCATACCTCATTTGTAAGTTATCTGTGAGTTTGTGCCGAAGTAACCATATTTGATTTATTAAAAATATTTAAATATCGTATTTCCATCTGTAAGCGCTTTATGCCCTATATACTAACTAATAGATTTCATCTACAAAGCTAGATCTGCCTCGCCAGGTCTCTTTAGTGAGGATATTTTGCATTTCCTTTTTTGTGTTAACTTCTTCATGAACATAATTCCAGTCGTCCTCTATAAGAAGTCTATTTATATCTTCCCCTCGATAGCGAAATAGTAAGACAAAAATAAGATTAAGTTTTCCATTGTGATAATTGAAGTGGCTATCGGCCATTATGCGAGAGACATAAGTAACTGCAATTATGTTTCGAATATTATTGATTGAGAGATGCGGATATCCAAAGTAAATTAAGCTATGCAAGAGGAGAGTGGAGCGAGTATTAAGCTCAGATTTAGTTATTAACTCACATAGCCAATTGAAAAAGAGTTCATGTTGGGAGTATGCGATAAGACTATTAAGACTTTCCATAATTTAATTATTTTTTATTTATAATTTTAGTTTCATTACAGTGCTTTAAAAATCTTTGGGTAAATAACCTGTTTTTTTCAGTCCTTTTGATAATATCTCCAAGAACTAGTCAGAGTATTTTTGAATCAAAGGCAACTGCTCATTTGCTATGATCAGTAAATTAACCATGAAACTATCGAATTGGTCTGCGCAAGACTGTATCCCAAAGAAATGAGACAGCAATTATAGACCCAAATACTCTACATTGCCCCTCTTACTGATCCATAACTAGAAACATGTGGAGACTATGGTAATAGCTTGTTGGTGCTTTAATTGCATTCCATACTCTTTAAATATCAAAATAGTCAAGGGCAAAAGAGAATCAGTAAAATCTGTACTCATAACATTCATAATTTAACTGACCTAGTATTAGACAGCATTGAAGGGTATTTGCATAGATATCTGCTATTTTAACACTTATATTGCGAAATGTTTTATTAGACTAGATTACTGGTTTAAAATATGCCTCATCAGACGAATCTTGAAACTTACACAACCAACAGTGCTGAATACATCATCCATATAATTTCTGTAAAGCAATATGGCATAGAAAATAATTTGATTGTTCTTTTCAAGCAGAAAAGAGAAGTTAAGCTCTACAAACTTCTAGACATAGCTGAGAAAAGGTCTATCAGACATAAAAATACCAACCTGCAGCGCAGTTACTAACAAAATGCATTTGCTCTGCTCCACTGAGTCTATCTTTTAATTTACAAAGGCCCACATTTCTTCTCCTGATCGAAGACAGTAATTCACAGAGACCACAGATACATCTCCCCCACTAATTTTAGGCAAATGACTGTATAAAAAAGAATATATGATACTTCTAAGAGAGGAGGCGCACTCTGTGGAACTGCGACATAGTGTTGCTAGTAATTTGTTACGCTTAGTCGGGACGCAGGCAGATTCCATTTCAAAGGCGCAGTCCTCCAAGAAGTTGAATATTTATTGCTAATTCTCAGCATGGTGGCTTAAATATTTTTAAATGCATTTGTAATTGGGATAAATGATTTGTGAGAAAAGGTTGAGACAGTTCAAATCGCAAGATACTATTTTGTAATCAATCACAGCAGTAATGAAGTTTAACTCACTCATACACTCATTATCTGACTATTATGATTCTATAAATAAATGCTAAGCCAGTATTTTCTTGCCAATTTGCTCTAGTAATTCAGTAAGGGTTTTGTATTTTGGAAAGAGATTACATCTGCCGAGACTATTTGTTGTGCTAGCCAAGATATCATAAATCTGCGATGTGAGTTATCTCGGCCATCGATGACTGGTAAAAATATGAATCACTTCACTAAAGGGTGATTTTCCCAATACATTGGTAAAAGCTGATTAATATTTTTAGAAGGTTTAGTCAAGCCAAATTTACCTGGTAATTTGAAGATATTTAAATATTATTTGGTTATCAATCTCTGATATTGTTCCCCCATTTGTTTCTTTTAGAGTATTACTCACTTTTTTGTTGAGATTTTCAATAAGAGTTTAAAGGGCAGCATGATAAAAGGCTCCCCGAAATTTGAAAGGAGCCGATCCATGATGATAAACTTGAATTAATGCCATAGCCTGTATCTCTTCTTTGATATTGAAGAAGTATCGACACTTACCTATAAGCCTGTTATTATTATCAGGGGTGTAGAAATTAAACAGAGAAACGTATACTTCGCCAATTTATAGCTTAAAATTAGACGGTATTTTAAGGTTGTCAAACATGTGCTATGCAACAAACATTAATTTTTTGTATCTTTATGTCTACTATTCTTCCTTACTTATCTCACAAAGAATCTTTAGTATTTCGCGTCCACTTACTCGCACCAAATTCGCAATAGCCTTTTTGCAGTTATAATCAATGTCAGGATGTGTAGACGCCAAAAGTTTTTCTAGTTGAGTAAAAGATTGAGGTGTATTAGCAAGCATATAATTGAGAAGAGAATGATGTGCGACAGTTATTTATTGAGTATTGCATGATTGATATGTGATTCGAAGCAAACTTATGATGCTTTCCTCAGTGGTTACATTCATTGATATAATGATACTTAAATTATATTAAGATTTTTGTCAATTTCTTTTATTAGGGAATTTAAATAATTACTTTACTGGATTAGGATTAAATAATAGTGTGTCTTTTTATTAATTTTCTATAAGTGGATAATAATATCTCTTTTTTATATGATTAAGGAATAGTTCAAAAGATAATTTTAGATAATAATGCAGGCGACCTACCACTAACAATCTATTTTATTAACTTCCAACAATGTCAATGTTAAGTATGGTAAAGCTTTGAGAGGCACCAGGAGTGAAACTAAATAACTCAATATTAATCTCAAAACTATAACTCTTGCCCATTTAAGAGGCGTATAAGCATTAAATTAACTTTCTTCACTTGAGAAGTAGTTAATTTAAAGATACGCCCAAGCACCAGCCAGCTTTAAATCAATTAATCAGCTTTTTTTTGGATTCGAAGATTAAGAGGCATAATCCTAAATGGGGAAATAAGATGCGATAAGAAATATTAGAAAATATTGTCATGACTATTACAAATCAACTTATTTTATTAAAAACTTTATGAAATCTCCCAGGATGCACTTGAGGAACAAACTTATTCTCATTAAGTTTATGAATAGGATATAAAGATTGACTGTCAAAGCCACCAAAGATAAGATAATGTAATGGAAAAAACGTGGTATCAATTCATATTTTTGATTTAAACAATATCTTTATCCTTTCTATTTACATGTCACAAATCACCAAAGAATTATTTGAAAAATTATCACGAGTAAAACGATGCTTAATTATTCATCGAGAGAGTATAATGTGAAGATATTGGCAATGACTCATTAAAATGGATAAAATATCAGCATTTAGTTAAATTTTGATGGCTGGTGAGCTCCTGAACTGTGTTCATAAATTGTCTAAAAGAATTACAAGTCCCTTTTTAAAATATTGTTTGAGAATTCAGCTTTGATTAAAGCATTTAATGCCAATATTGCTATTTTTGGGATATTTTATATTGTATAATTTAGTTCAACGACTCAAACTTCTTTTATAATCTAGCTTCACGCTCTTTGCTTTCCTTCAAATTTTCAATAAGTCTGGAATTGATTTTTTTTGTTTCTGATAAATTGTCGATAATTTAAGTCAAATCCACTATCTTTTTTTACATTTATTATCGATAGTTTTCCTGTAATTGCAACTGTTGCATTAATTCTTAAAATTGTTTTTCTTTATCTCTTAACTATGTTTAATATTTTTCTATCTTGATTTCATTTTCTTTATTCAGCTGTATTATTTTGGATTTGTCGTCATCCATCTTGTCCAAATGCTTTCTCAAAGAGGAACATTCATTTTATGCTTTTTTCCTCAGTTATTTTTGTTTTTTATTATCCTTTTTATAATCGTTGAGCATATCATAGAGTTATTCGTCTCCATGTTGTGTCTCTGTTATTTCCTTAGAATTTATTGAATTCTATCTCTCTTCTGAACCACTCCAACTTTCGAATATGTTTTGCAATCGCTGATAGATATCTTAGAAGGTATCATTTATCTATCGGTTCTTTCGTTCGATTGTATTCATTATCTCATTTTTTCCTTGTGTTTGTAACTTAACTGGAGAGATACTTGCTGACTTAATACCTTTAGCTGATTAAAAATTAGATATTAAAGCCAGTAATACAGCGAGTCCGTTGGAGAGAGTTGACAATGTTTCCGTCATGGTTTTCTTCTCGAAATAATGATCAAAGAATTATTTGAGATAGAGAACTTGAGTCTGTCCTACTTTTCTGTTTGAAATCATGCTAACGGCAGCTATAATTTTAAATTATCGATATGTTTATCATATGAAAATTAGATGCATAATGCATTTGATTATTTTTCATGCAATAATTCATATCTATTGTTTAGCAACTATAACTGATTCATCACAATGTATTTTTAAATAAATCGCCACTGCAATTATTTTAATGATTAAATACGTCATCGCAGACAAGATATTACAATTTTATCATAGTATTAAACATTTGTTTCTTTTAAGTTTCTGTCACAAATAATTAATCTAAAAGGTGAAATTATAAAGCATCCTAATTTGGTGTATAATTTATTTATCAAAATGAATGGATTGGATCATTATGCTAGAAAAATATACGGCAATAAACTTTAGAAAAAGGAAACACTCGGCCAAGCACATAGCATTTTTACTTTCTATCAAAACTCAACTACCAACGAACAATATTTTATCAAAAATATCGATTTGCCAGCTCATCTCAGGATCTCGGAAGGGATAGCTGAACGATTTGCAAATAAATATGGTAGTGTGATCACTCCTCTTCAAATCATACCTCTAGATCGGAATTTTCAGAATTGTAGTTACCTTTTGAGAGCACCTCAAAATGTCATTTCTCTGACCACATACCTTCAAATCAAGAGAGAATGCTCTTAAGTTATTGAGTTTGATTTTTTTGTTAATTTCTTAGACTTTCTTACTAAAGCCTGGAGACTGTTGGAAAACAATCATCTACCAACCTTTGGAATCAGCCAAATTGGAATAAATGATGCTAAAGAATTTACCCTTTGTGATCCGGAACTGTATTTTTAAAAATAGAAAGAAGTGTTGGTGAGACAACCTTTTGGAGAATGGATAACGACTCTTCTGAAAGAATTCATGGTCCTCCCAATGGATCAATAGTTATACTAGTAAGTAAAGAAATAAAGATTTGGCTAAAATTTAAATGCACTGAGACCTTTACTAAACTATCTTCTTTCTGGTTCAATTACGCCTTAATTTATAGAAGCAAGATTGTCTTCAATTTCCAGCGGATTTTCTGATGAAAGTACAACCGTAACATCCAGTGATGCTGATATTAACGAACTAATGTAAAAATCACATCAAAGTATTATCCTCAAGAAAGATAAAAAATCCATGTTTAAAAATAAAATTGGACGCATGATTGTTGTGTTTATTGTCATTGGAGTGCTGGCCACTTTAGGATACTTCTGCTTTCAGTTTTTCAACAGAAAAATCTCTTGCTCTGAAGGATAATTTTTGAGTGATTCAAATGAATGTTTGGGCTGTGCAGATGGCTGTTTACGCTGTGCAACGAGGTAACCAAATCAATGCATGAAATGCGTGGTCAATATGTTCCTGGTACTGGAGGAGGAGGAAGATAAGGAGGGCTTCTGTTTAAAAGAATGCCGTGGCAAACTAATAGCTTTGGGTGTATGCATTCGTGATAAGCCAAAACCAATTTCTGAAGACGAAAGGATGAGAAACAATGAAAGTAAACTACGACATATGCAGTCATAAAAGTGATGAAAGTTTCCTGATGATGATGGATTTTGCATGCTAATTTTAAGAGATAACATCCAATCTCTTTTGTAAAGTGTTAATCATATTAATTCTCCATGATAATAAACGATCAGCGAATGGCTAAGATAGCTTTTTCTTCAATATCCGTTTTTATAGACACATAATTGGGATGCGCTTCTGTCACCTGACGACAGATCTACAAACATTATACATTGCGTTTGGCCTTCAGGTAATTGTAAGCCAATCGATATCCAATTGCGGCCGATTTACGACTTGTAAGGTCAAATGCCTTTTCATAAAATTAAGAAGCATCGGCATAGGCCTGTTCCTTTTCTCGGATTAGACCCATTAACTATTGAGCTTTTCCACAGGAACGATTTTATTTTAGCAACATTCTCAATATTTCTTAAGCATTGTCGAATTTTTTAATCTGGATGTAAGACTATGCGTGCAGCAGCCAAGCTTTTTCTAGTTATTCACCAAACTCTGGTTGATAGTTGATTTTTGCGCATAATTTAAGGAAGTTGGTAGCTTATATGTCCTTGGTTGCCAAGAATTTTGCAATTGCTATGGCAAACATAGCTGGAGGATAGTCAGAGCGCTGCATAGAAATTTACATACAATTGAAAGAACGTCTACAAGTTTGCGTGTGATGTCATCGAGAAATTTGATCTTCCCGCCCAGCATGGCCACATATGCCTCCATAACAATGAAACGATGAGTACTGGATCTAGTTTGCATTTATCTGAGGAGACTTTAGCAAATTCGTATATTTTCGGGATGGACTGTCTTGGTTTTTGCTTACAGGGCTGAATAGTAGTAGTCCTGGTCCGGACAGAGAAAAATATCTATCATATGTGTCAAGGACTGCTCTGAGTACTGAGCTGATTTTTTAGCTGTATTAATTGGAAATTACCTTTGTTAAACTCCACCAAAGCTTCGGAAGGATTTCTTGAGAATTTATGATAGAGCCCTCTGCAGTAACAAAGACCTGCATCATTAGTATTACTTGCTCTATTTTGTGCATTCTCAATGTACTTCTTTGCTTGCGCTAGCTCATTATTTCTTCTAAAAAAATCAATGAGTTTAGCTAGAACTGGATAGTTATCAGGCTCTTCTTCAAGCATTCTTTGAAACTGCTCCATTGCCTTGTCATACTGATTGCCTTTTAATAAAATTTAAGCCAAAATCGATCCCGCTTGATCATTGTGAGGATTTATTTTCAGGAGCATACGGCACAACTCTTCACTACGTTCTAGATTTCCCTGTCTCAACTGAAGATCTGCCAGCAACTCCAATGCTTTTTCGTGCTCTTCGTCAATCTTAAGACACTGATTTAACATTAGTATTGTTGTTTCGGTGTTTTTTTCATAATCCTGAGTATATTTAGCGATTTAAAAGTAGAGATCAGCGAACGCAGACTTCTCTTACTCAGCAGCTCCACCCTCGCTACGCAATTTCTCAATCACCAGCTTCTGGAGTTGAGCAGCTGTTTTGATGTGCTTTCTGGCTTTTTCATTGGGAACTAGATTAAGAGGTCCCTGTCTCTTTAAGTTGAGTTTATAGAGTTGCAAATTGGCGTCCACATTCTGTTTGAGTCGATCAGTGGGTCCTTTTTCTTCCATAAAAATTTCAGTGGACAGAAGTTCTTCAGCCCTATCATATCGTCTTAACTGAATGCAGAGTTTAGCTAAATCAAGAACCAAGTCAGGTCTATTCATCTTTTAAATGTTGTCTTCGTAAAACTTAGTGGCCTTTTCGTAATCATGGGCTAAAGCATAAGCGCGACCCAAATCTCGAATGATTCCCTCATGATCATTCTTCTCTTGATAGGCTTTCTAGTAAGCAATTGCTGCCTCCTCAGGCTCATTAATTTTGACAAGTGCATCACCATAAATCTTAAAATTTTAAAAGGTAGGAACTGCCTCAATAATTTAGTAGTAGCACTTAGCATAGCCTTTTCTACTTTTTAAGTGCTGCAGGTGTACATCCGCCAACATTTTACGACTTTCAACAAAGTATGGTGAGTCAGATTTCACTCCCTTGAGAATACTCATGGCTTTCTTGATATCTCCAGATTCCACAGCAATTAGTGCATTCGCTAATAATACATGAACTTCCTCTGGTGTGCCTGCAAACTGACTGATAGCTTGGGTCATGATCGTTTTAGATTCTTTCATTTTCTTATTTTTAGTATAGCATTTTGCAAGCAATAGGAAAATAGAACATCTGTCCTTTTCGGTGAAAGTAAGTACTTTGAAGCCTAAGTTGTTACTATCATTCGTGCGTCGTTTTACACTAGGTAAGGCAACCGCTGCCGCCATTGTTTCTTCAGCAGCAACATAATCCCCCATGTCATATTCAATGTCTCCCTTTACCAACATAAACAAAGCATTTTCTCGTATTTTGAAGTTAATTGAAATTGCCTCCTGTAAGCTGCTTAAAGCAGCATCGAATTATCTCTTTTTGTTTCTAATCATAGCCTGTAAGATAGATCCCTCTTAGTTTCTTGGATCAATTTCTAGTACTCTCGTAATTGAAGAAGAAGCTTAAGCCTCGCTGCCCACTGCAAGTTTGCCTTTTGCTTGAAGTAGATAAGCTGGCAAATATCCGGGAATTTGCTTGGTTATACTATCCAGTAGCTTGAGACCTTTTCCAACTGGTCCGGAGGGACTAGGGCTTTCCGCACCTTCTTCCATCTCTTTCATCGATAGACCTTGTAGATAAAGCTCTGCAATTGCAAACAAAAAATCTGGATTTAGATTTGTATAATAGTGAAATCCAGGAGAAAGGGTCTTCGAGTAAGCAATTTGTAACTTAAGAGCTCCATCAAGAATTTTATGAGCTTCAAAGAGAGCAGCAGAGGACTGTCCAGCTTTTTTAAGAGTCAAAACAGCTTCTAAATAAGCAATAATTGGTGTGCGGCCTATTGTCTGTTGCATCACGTTTACGAACTAGATTTGGTGCTCTGCATCATCAAAATCATCTTGGAGCAGACGACACTAGATTAAGCCTGCAATCGACTCTAGTTTGGACTCATCGAGGGAGGAAGCCTCTTGAAATACTTTATTGGCATCATCTATGCGCCCCACCATTAACAGCTGGCGACCCTGCTCGATAGCATAGTCGGCATTAAGTGGCTAAAGTTTACGACATTTATCCACAACATTACGAAGCATTTCGATGACTCGCTGATTTCGACCACACACACGCAAAAATAATTGTGCGGCATCAAAGAGAAGTTTTGCGCTTTTGCCCTCTCTTTTTTCAATCACACTCTCCAATTCTCTGAGTCGTGTGATAGCATTTTCAGAGTGCCCCTCACGAGCAATTTCATAGAAAGCTAGGGCAGTAACGGCTTTAATGCTGTATTGGTCACGCTGAGAAACTTCTAAAGCTGCCTGCTGAAATTATTCCCATTCTCCAAGAGCCATCAAAGAAGTTAATTTCTCAGTCATAAATGGCAGGAAAGTAGGATAAAATACTATACCCTCATTGAGAGTTTAAAGTGAGTCTTCAAATTTTTTTTGACTGTTTTTGAGAATGACTCGAGCTAAAAAAAGACTTACTTTTGGCAAATTCTTGTCTTTTTATACCCACAATTTTTACAACAATTTATCTGCTTTCTATGGTGCATCTTCATCCTGACTTAAAATTGCATGCCATGCTGCAGCGACTCCGAGACTTCCTAATACACCTTTTTCATCAATTAAATCAGCGGCTTTCTTCATTTACCCAAGAAAAGCGAAAAAATAAATTGCCTGAGATATGGCACGGTCTGCAGCAGTTCTACGTTCCTACCTCTCACGAGCTCTTAGATTGTCAATTTATTCCTAAGTAGAGAAATGGTTACTCTATCGATATTGCGAGCCTTGCTCTGATAATAGAGGAGGGCGACAATGCAAGCATAGGCCACTTCTTTTTTTTGCTGGATTGATAATAGGTCGTTGATAGCGCCGCTGGTGTTACCCAGATTGTATTGGGCAAATGCTCGCCAGAATAAATAAACGGGATCGCTGGTTTTCTTGTAGGATTCTGAGGTAAAGCTGTCAAGCCAATTCCAATAACCATCGCGCACTAGACTGATGATCATGCCTTCCCCCATTTCGGTTTCCTGCAATCTTGCTTTAGACATATTTAAATAATGATTCAAATAGATTCAAGATGCGATAATGAAACTTCAAGTAAGTACAGCAAACTTATCACATACAAAATCAAAGCCATAACAAAACTAATCAGCTGGGCTCTTCTGCCTATGAAATTCCCCATGGACTATATTGTTCATGCCACTTCGTCTGCCTCGCTGATAAAATAACCTCCCTGCCCTTGACAATTGCTGGCAATCTTCCATAGCTTGAATTTGGATACTGCTTCAATTTTGGAGTGAGTAACGAGATTTATGAACTTTATTGATATCTATGAAAAAATAAACTGGCGTCCTTTTTCTGCATTTTGTTCTTTATAATCAATGCCCTGTCGCTGCTTATGGTTTAAAAATAATCTTTTCTCGACAAAATCATCTCTTTTTCGATTAGTTACAAAATTCGCAAAGTCGACTTTGGTGATCTTTTATTTTTGTTTGTGTGAAGAGAAGTTCGAACTTATTCATTGCTCTATGCAAAAGGATCTTTCATATGAATTGGAGGCAAACTGTACTTGTTTTAATCCAATTACGATACTTCGCTGACGATATTATTTCTACTTCTCAAATCCCTTTTGACTAAAGAATGAATTTGGCCTCGTATAAGAGGTGAACGTCGAATAATTCTGTGCTTATCTCTAATTTTAAGTCTTTATGTATTTTCGGTTGTCATTTTATATTGTAAGGCTATTTATTGAACTATATTAATGATATAGGGCTGAAGGTCTATTTTTGTCAATTAAGTTTTAGCAAATGAAAAAGAAATAAGTTTAAATAAATCATTTAAAAATGTTAATTCTACTGTTATCATAATTATTAATGAATCTTATTTAAATCATCAGATAATTAGGAGTGAGTAACTCATCATTTTTTTAATATTATCAAACAGTCTTTGGTAATCTAAGGAGGAGCTTACAACTCAATATTATTGAAAGCTGAAGTTTGGATGTCTATATGAGTCGGCAATACGTCTTTAATCTTAATAGATTTTTCATAGAGTATATCACGCACATTTACCACTAATTGATATATTAACCAACTTAGGATTAAACCCTAAATGTAGGCAAGAAGAAATGTCAGCTACATTCCAATTTAACTGTTTAAAGTTATTGCAATTGAAAGGATAGTTAATAAAAGGAATACTACAATTAGTCCACTTTTTAACAGCTTTTTGAGAGTTAAGTTAGGGTGATATTCGTGGTTTGCTATCAAGAGTATCCCTAGCTCGTGCTGGCATATTTCGCATTTAATGTCAGTTTCTTCATGATATATCTGCGACTCAAATTTGCTTATAAAGCATCTTTGATGACAAAAGTAGTAACACTTGCAGAGAGATATGCAACTTTCATGGGTAAGATTTTTTTAACATTCCTCGCATTTTTATCCAAGCCTCTTTGACCACTGAGCTGGATGATATGTTATGAGATGCCTTTTAGCCATCTTCTGTAGTAATATTCCCATTCCAATTTTATTAAAGCAATTACAATGAATATGCATAGCCATGAAAGAGCCCAATATTTTATTGACTTCAATTAAAGATTTTTACTATTTTAAACTATTTTAATATGAAAGTATTAAATGAGATCTGAATATGGAAAAATGAACAATCAGATGAAAAAACCTTTGGGAAAAATTTTACTGAGTTTTTCCAGTTCCCACTTGCGTTTTTTTTATTTGCAGTTTGAAAAAACATCCTTTAACTATTTGGTTTTCCAATCTAAAAAATCCAGAAATTTGGCCGTGCTTTGCTTATAAGTTTCAAGCTATTCTTTAATAGCAACGCAACTGTCTCCCAAAAAATTTAAAGTTTATTTCTTGGCCATAATTGTGCTTAAATCTTCAATTTGTTAATTGATTTGATCTTCTTTTTCTAATTGAATTTTATCCGGCTTGATCTATTTACTTATCGATTTTTATATTTACAATTTGGCTCTTTTTTTAATGTTTACTTACTTTGGGCTCCGTATATCTTTCGATGGACTCTGTGGCTAGGAATGTGAGTATTTATTTATTTTAGAATTTGAATTAATGAGTTGATTATCTGCCAGATTATTTTTTAAAATTTAGACGACTGCTAATTTGGTTTTTTTCAAACTGGAATATCGATACATTCTAGCAGGGTTTTTAGTGGATCTAATGACTTCTTATGTATTCGATCTGATTTTATAATTTGATTTTAGTCTATTAAACTAATTGTTTTCGTACTAATTTTCTTCTTATTGATGTTCATATCTATGATTTTCTTTTTAAGTGACAACTCTTCTCTCAGCCGTATTTCTTTTTAACCGTTTAACTTAATCTCTTACTTACTTTAAATCAAGTAATCGATGATCGTTAAAACTTTTTCTGCTAAATTCTGTTGATCTCCTTGTTGTCTGAATTTGATTATAGTTTTTTATTATTTTGGCTCTAGACTTAGGTTTAGTATTTTAGTAATATTTATGCTACTCATTCTGATTGCTTTATAACGGATTATTATTCTTTTTTTTATTGGGAGACAACTTCAGCTGCATTAATTTTGATTTGAGCTCTTCAATATAGTTTTATATAAATGCCTGATCCTATGGAACTTTATCTATGAGTGCTTGTATCTATGATTTTAGGATATTTGACTTTGAAAGACTTGCATCGGAAAACTCTAAGCCATAGCTATATTGTTACCACTTCTTGGAGGAAATACTCTGCTACGTTTAAAATACGATTTGGCAGGTTAATTGCTTTGATTTATAATTGAATTTTGTTTATAGTTCATGCAGAATTGTAATTATAAATTATTTACCTGTTTTCATATGCAAATAAGAATTTAGATAAATAAAGAATTACAATGCTAAAACCAAACAACATAAGTATAATAAATAAAATGATATTTTCTATTTGACTTGTCTAAAATAATAAAAGAATTGAATCAATGCAAAAGACAATCAATCTAATGTATTCGAATTATTGATAAGTGAATCCAATTACCTAAATTCAAAAGGATACATTCTATTTGTTAGCAATCCTTCACCATTAAAACAATTGATCTGCATTTCTAACACAATCTTATCAGTTTTAGATCTATTTAATTATTTTTTACATTAACCATAATCAAAGAATTTATAATTTATTTACATTGACAAATGTAGGGGAAATAACCGCACTCTAAAAAGAAGTCTTTTTGCAGATTTTATCTCAGGGGATTGTGTGTGTATAGTAGCAAATAGTGTGACTTCAGCCACGGAGTGTGGGATCTCGACTATGATTATTGGAAGGGCTAATAGATAGAATATGATTACCATAAAAAGAAAGATGATGTGCAGATGAATATTATTAAGGGACCCAGATTATACAAAGATCTTTATGAATTTCAAACTTAGAAGGTCTTTACTCTTCAAGAATTAAATGACTTTAGATAGATTCGAGCATAAGTGAGAAATCTTATGCATCACCAACTGTATGAGGATTTCTTTAATCTTTTGGAGTGTAAACACATCGACACTCCTATGACTTAAACTTTTCTGATCCGAGAGTATACAATGGTCGGCTTCAACAAAATTTTAAATGGTCCTCTAAAATTCAGTCAAATTGCAAGCTATTTGTGTGATGTTCCTAATTCTAAGTATTTCAAAACAACCAAGATAATTGCACCAACCCTCAATAAGCAAAACATTATATTGAGAAAGGGATCAACAGAAGAAATAAATGAAGCTTATAGGAAAGAATATCTAAAGATAACTTCCTAAAACGATAAACCAATTGAAGAAAACGCAATTAAAAAACATTTGTTTATTGCTCAGTTACCAGATAACATTCCTCCTCTTAATCAAATCTTAAAGGACAGAAAGATATCTTTGCCAGATTTTTTAGCACAGTTGGCTGGAAAATAATCAGTCAATATCATCTTTTAAGCATCTATCGATAACATTCTTCAAGAAACACAGTTATATCTCAAGGAAAATTTAACCAAGAAAATTCTTTGCTGGAACGATCTCTATCTTCATCTTAGCAAAACTTTGAAGACGAATAATGGAAATATTCTAAACCAAGTTAAGCCCCATTTAGTTATGGACCAAAATGCATTCTTATTTTTTCCTATGGCGCAGTTCATTTATAATAGCTCTGTAAATTCAGGCATTTTCGAGCAACGGAGATAATAGCCATGCAAATGCAAATATCAAAATCCTTTTTCATAATAGGACATCTTTTTCTAAACTATGAATTTAAAAGGGGAGTTGAAACCAGGAGAGTCTTTTGATATATTTAGTTTTGAGTCTTTGATGGAGTATGGACCTCATATTCTCAATAGCGAAATTTTAGGAGTAGATTTGGAGGGAAATTTAAGAAAAGGAGGTTTTGTGGAGATGATTCAACTCAATAACGGCAAAAACACTTTCCTTATAGATATATGGCACATGAATGAGCGAGGAGACTTTGAAGCGTTCTGGCTTGCTCGTAAGATATTAAGAAATGTAATGATAAACCCGAAGATAATCAAAATATTCCATGATTGCAGACATGATTCTGTAGGTCTTCACGAAATGATTGAGACTTGCATTGTTAACGTATTTGATACCAGCGCTTGTGAAACTCTAATCTCACAGCTAGAACTTTACCGTAAAATATGGGAAAAGTAGCATAAAGAATCTTTAAATGATTGTAAAGCGGTCATTACTCAATGCAACAATGTAAAAACACCTGGACTGAACGAAATTCTTTTGAAATATAAAGCCAGTCATGGTATCAATAAGAATAAAGATAAGTATCACAAGATGTGGGCAAAAGGCGACATTAGCTTTTTTGTTAAAAGACCCATAGACCCAGATTATAGATAGTACTGCATCAAAGATGTACTTGATTTGCCAGAAATTCATTAAAAGATGTTAGCTCAGTTATCCAAAGAAGAGGCGAACCTCGCTTATTGGATCAGCGGATTATATGCCAAATATGGATACCTAAGTATCATGGAAAATTAAAACATTTAAAACATTTAAAAAGTTGATTGATGTATATACTTTGTTTTTATAAAATTCTAATGAAGAGGAATAGCATCATTTGAATATTTTAATAAACTGGAGTTAAATTATAATACGCTGCTATATACCCTCTTTTGGTATAATATATAAACCCCTTAACTTCACAATTTATGAGAATTGAGTTAATTCTCTATTTGATAATCACAATTTCTGGTGTTTTAATTCAAATTCCATAAACAACATGGACAAAATGCTTTCGATCATAAAGTTCTCCCGATAAAGTATTGCCTTCTAAATTCAGAGTTTGTAACTAAAATTTGGCATCTTTAAAAGATATAAGAATAGTTGTTAGCTATAATTCTCCATAAAATAGCATGATAAATTTGATAAAATAGTGTAAAGCATACATCAATAACAATATTATTGCTCAGCGGCAAATCCTGGAAATCCCATTGTAATTAAACATACGAGCAAATAACTATCTTTTGGAGGTTATTATAGTATTTGTATTGAAATAGTCAGCAATATGAACGCTTAAGCACTTGTTTAGATATCTATAGGTTAAAAGTTAAATCCAGTAATCTACAGTTAAGCAAATACTGCAATTCCTTTGGTTTAAAACCGATAATTAATGGATTTATAAATGACAGTTGAATCAATCAAAAGAAGTTTAGTGAGCAGTCAAAATTACATAGTTTAAAGTACACAAATGGGAGCTAAATTAGATGTTAAAATTAATAATATGATGGCTTACAACAACATGGTAACCATTTTGCAGATTATCTTGCTGGTGATGTCAGGAATAGCTTGGATTATTCTTGTCAGTAGAATAAAATCACCCTATTGATTTATAGATCTTAATTGATGAGTATACTCAAATTGTTTTATGCCATTAATTTAGCAGTATCGTTCGAGTGAATTAAGATACTGATTCACTTCAATTATTATGTCATAAATAATTGAAAATACGAATGAGGAAGATTATAGCGAGCATTGTTCTTCCATCGACAATGATGTTTTTCGTTGGAAAATAATACAACTCAAGGCATTAGCAATAACAATCAACCTAATCGACACAACCTAATTAAAAATAGGTGAAACCAATAGCAAATTTTTTTAATGAACAAACAGTAGTCGTTCCTTTTCGCCGGAATCATTATCCTCATTGCACAATTATTTACTCGACAGTATTTATTTCGCTATTCAGTACCATAAATCACCCTTAGCAGTTCATTAAATAATAACAAAATAACTTTTTGAAGGCGATGCTCCGAGAGCTAAATTCTTTTTTCCAGATTAAAATATCGACTAGAAACATTTTCAAGTGGATCAAAGTTATTTCTATGAAACAGAAGCATTTAAAAGATTCAATGTCAATCGAGGACATATGGCTGCGGCTGGTAATTATTCGAGCAGCTAAGCTGAAAAATTTCACACTGTACAACCAACTACATTTAGTTTACATTTTCCAATGTGATTCCTCAAAATGGGTATAATAATGGAGGAATTTGGAATACATTTGAAAGATATGCTCGAGATTTAGCATCCAATGAAAATTGCGAAAGTGTAGAGATCATTAGTGGCCCAATTTATGTGAAAAATAATCCTTTTACTCAACAGTCAGACAATAATCCAAAATCTTACCGATCAAAATTAATTGTTTTAAAATAAAACGGAATACCAATTCCTGAAAAACTGTTTAAGATTATTAAATGCAATAGTAAAAATGGGGTTGTCTATTTAAATGCTTTTTAGTTTTAAAACAGTTAGACTTACGATAATGATCGAGAACTTGAATCATTCAAAGTTGATTTAAAGTCAGTGGAATAGCAAACTGGATTAACAATTAAATTAATTGGAAAATAGTTAAAGTAGTTGCCAGGAAATAACCTGAATAAAAAAAAGAAATAGCTAGATAATTCGTTTTATTTTACACTCATGAATAACTCTCTTTCTCTTTCAGAGATGGCCAATAACTTTAGAAGAGCCAAATAGCAAAAGATATTCATTTAGCTTGAGAAACTAACAGAGAAAATTAGAGCAATGACCTAAAATTAAATTAAACTCATTAATTCAGAGTAATATAGTGACTGTACTCGTTTCTTATAATTGCTGAGAATACATAAAAAACTATATTCTCTATATCACTTAGACAAAACTAATGATCTTAATTCGCAAGCATTGCAGCAATCCTTTAAAAATTGTTTGAAAAAACCTTTACAAAATGATGAAGAGGTAGAACTGTCGCAAAAGATTAGAAAGTAATTTCCTTAATTTATTGCTAAACTGTAAAATAATGAATAAATTTGATAGTTATTTTAGTTTATGCCTGTTATGTTAATCTTATCAATTTGATAAAGTTCATGCTTTCATCAGTATTGTATAAATTCTATTTCTTACTATCCAATATCATTTAAATAATATCTAATTTATGGCTGAAGATTACCTCTACAATGAACTCTTTAATCCTAATCCTCGGATCGAGAAGAAAGATTCCAATTCAGATTTATTAAATAATCTATTTTCTATCCCAGTCAAGAAGTCTCGCCCTGCAGATGAACATAAGAAGAAGGAATAATCAGTACATTAATATGTTCGACTGGCTGAAAAGAGCAGTGAAAAAGTAAAGAAGAGTGTACAGCGCATGAAAGAGGAACAAACAATGACTTCTGAACAAATACGGCAGAAAAGACAATTTTAAAAAATTACATCCAAATTCGTAAAAACCAAAACTGAAGTGGCTCTGACTGGAGAAAAGAAAGTCTATATGCCAACAGTAGTTGATCCTTTCAGCAAACCCTCAAAAGATAAAAATATTGCTAAAAGTAGTAATGATACAAAATTAGTAAATATAAAGCCAGTCTAAAACAAAAGTGTAAAGGATCGATAAAAGACAAAATAAATTGAAAAAGTAGTATAAAAAGTAAAAGAAAAGGATAATGAAAATTTAAAAGAGAAAATACAGGACAAACCAAAAGTAGTTGCCACTGGTGAGAATTAAAAAAAATTAAAAGTAGTGGTCAAATAAGAGAAGATTTAAAGAAAATAAAGAGAAAGGGAACGATAAAAATAAAGGGAAAAGGGAAAAGAAAAGCACCAGGAAGCTAAAATACAGCCAGAACCCAAAAAAGGGCGGTAGTCATCTTCATCGTCTTCATCTTCATCCAAATCAGAGTCCTAATAATCTCAATGGCGAATTTAATTGCGTAAAATAACTGGTAAAAATTTTAAGGATAAAAAGTACAGAGAACGGGATCAAATGGAAATTAGATAGTCAGGTATTGACAGAGTTTTTCATTAGGAGAAGGTGAGCATGAAGATGGGTCGACTGGAAGAAGAGGAAGATCTGAGAAGAGAGGAGAGGATCAAAAGAATGAAAGATAAGCACAGGCATCATTGATAAACAAATCAAATATTATGTATCTTAAAAGATAACAATATTAGATGCATATTCTCTTAATGAATAAATTATTTGATATCATCCATTTGAGATAAAAACGTGAAATAGAACATTTTCAGAAATAAAAAGATTAATTCCAAATTATATTTATATCAAACCACGCACTGAAGAATGAAAAATAGAGTTGACCTTGTCAACAAGGAACTGCATTCTAAATTCTTCGAAAATATCGATCCACCATTAGAAAAAGAATAGTATCACTACCAACAACATCATAACTTGTCTTCATAGATATTAATTAAAAGCCTCATTAAAAAAGGACTTTCCACAAGCACAAATTCATTTAAGTACCGCTCTAGAACAGTGAAACACAGTCTTCCATAGATGAAAGGTAGCAAATCTAATTTAAAAATATTGCAGAAGGCAAACATCCTTCGAGAAAATGAGCAAAAATAAACAAATAAGAATGTAAAAAGCAAGTACGGTATTACCCTTTCCGCTGGAGTCGAAGTATTAATAGAAAAACCTGCAGAGAAATTTGAGGAGTTCGATGAAATTATAAATAAATTGTAATTTTAGAGGATGCATGAAGCATAGAGAAGAAAAATTAAACTTGAGAGATATAATAAGAATAAGTTTGCTACGTGGAGAAAATCGTGTGTTCACACTTAAGGAAATTGACAGCCATGATTGCATTCCCTATTTTATATTTTTAAAATTTGCTCAGTAGTTATAAAGGATCAATTTCACAAATCATTAATTAAAAATACGGGTTAAATCATATTATTGGAAAAAGAAAATATTTTTAGAGATGAATTTTCCAAAACAGTGGAGGGAATAAATAATATTTATGATAACTAAAATAGATAATTGCTGAAGTTGGGACGAGAGTAACCATTTTTAAAGATTGGTTATGATTCTATCATTTACTTTCAAAAATTAAATTAGAATACCAAACTCACTTTAACTCCATAGTAAATAGATATTGTTTATATAAAATGATAAAGGCAATCTTCGTTGCCCTCTTTATGACGGCCATCTTCTCTCTTCATACACAAACATTCAATCTTCATCTATCTTCTTTCAACAATCACCTCGTAGACGGTGCAGTCAATCAACTTTATTTTTCAAATGAGATTAACGCAATTTTAACTCAAATCAATTATGTCAGTCGTACCTTGGCAGCTAATGACAGCAATAAATTTAGTTTTTTGATCAGTAAATGTTCTGAATTAGAGACGAGTGTGCCAAGTCTCCAGGCATCTTTAACAAAATATCACCTTCCCATTAATCAAGTTAATCATCTTTGTCCAAAGGTTTCCACTTTCAATCGATCGGAGATACGTCTATAAATAGTTAATATTGAAAAATCTGTGAATGATATGGAAGATTATCAAATGACTTGCTTGAACTGTGTTTTTATACAAAATGACATCAATCAAATTCAAAATTTAACTAAAACTTATATCCAACTTATCAATCAAACTCTGGATGGGAAGTTCTGTTCACCTATGTACACTTTGACTGAAAAGGCGGTGGGAATGGTTAATTTGAATGCTTCTTTATTTAAGAACAATCTCCAAGCTAAAAACTGGTATTATGGGTCAACAACTGTAAGTGATTACAAAATATATTTATTTAAACGAGCAGCTACTTTTAATTTAACAAGCTGTCCCTTGTCAGCTCCCTACGTAAAAGATAATGAACAAGTTTGTTTTGACTGTCCTGAAGGCAGTATCTTTAATTTAGGTTCCCAAAAATGCGATACGTGCAAATCTAACGAAATATTAAATGTTGAGAGTGGCAAGTGTGATAAGTGTTATGGATAAAAAAGGTTTATTAATTAAACTTTAACATGCATGCCATGCAATATTACAGCTGAGATAATTTTAAACATGACGACTGGGAAATGCGAAAGCTGTGGAAAAGATAGCTATATGGATAGATAGACTTTGAGTTGCATTGTCATTAATTGTAGCCAAACTACTCCAAGATTCAATAGAACCACTAAGCAATGTGAGGCGTGTCCAGTTTCAATGATAATAGATCCTAATGATGTAGCAAAATGTATTCAAACCAACTATGTGGCTATTTGTCCAACATAAACCCCTTTTTATGATCCAAAAACATATTCTTGTGTAGCTTGTCCTGCTAAAACTACCTATAATTCTGCTAATAATCAATGCCTTCCTAGTGAATCAAATCTCAATCATCATCTTGTATTATGCTCAGATAATAAATAGTGCCTTGAAGCAAATCGAGTTGGTGAATAATCTGACTTTTCAGCCAATATAAATATTTGATTTTGTGTTAATACATTTGGATTATTAATCTAATAATCAAATCAAAATACAGTTGATAAACAAAACTAGTATATTTAATTGAAGTATATTGTGAATTTTTATGATGCTATTACGGTGGTTATCTTAAAGATAAAATTCAAAATATACCTAACTTCTTATACAATATAGTTAGTAAATTAATTGCTATGAGCGATGAGTAACCAAGTCAAAAAACAGAGAGAATCTTAAGATAATTGAATAAGAACGGTCTTAGCTACCTTACCAACAGTATACTTAAGGCAATTTAGACATTCTCAACGAGGCACATGATTATTTAAAGAAGGCCGAAAAAGCAGTCGCTTAATAACTGAAAGTGAGTTCTTCTAATCCAAAAATAAATCAATTTGCCGGTATTACTTACAATAATCTTGCCTGCTATTACAAGAAGTACTCGTACTTTTATTTCTAGAATTAACAAACCCAAAGTTGCTTTAAGTTACCTAAAAAAAGCTTTAGAGATAGAAGTATATAAAGTTTAGGATTGGACTTCAACGGCCAGCACTCACCTTAATATTTGTGCTATCTACTCCTATCTGAAGAAACACCAAGAATCAGCTGATCATGCTGAACTTGCACTCACCATGCTATAGAAAGTGGATGTAAAAAATATAAAGGAAACTGAATTTGAGGAAGAAAAATCCTATTGGAATATTAAAATGCTTTCTCACTACAACCTAGCAATAGAGCTTGAGTACCTCAAGAAATTTGGTGAATCGAAGAAGCATTATTTGCTAGCAAAAGAAATTGCTCACGTGAATAAAAAAAAGAATCAAAACATAATAAATACCATTGATGAATCTGTGAAAAGAATTGAGGAAGATGAGCAACAGCAGAAGAAAAAGCTAATATAGATTTTAGCCAAAAGAAAAGTTCAGTAATAGAAGGGAAATCATTAATTTATGCGTCATAATAAAAAGAATTATGGGGATTAAGGATAATGGCGGTCAATTCTTGATACCAAAAAATATCAACTTTATAAAATAGAAAATGATGCCAAAAAAAATTATCAAAGCACGGAAAAGGTTCGAAAATTAGCGCCAATTCATGATGGCAGCATGTCAAAACGTGGTCTATAACCAACATGATCTATTTTACCAATTTAATTTGTTAAATATTTCTAAGAACTTCTAAGATATTCGGTCTTTTTTCTTCTTAATGTAGATGCTAAATAATAATAATATAAATAAAATAGGTTTGAAGATCAATTTGGTGTACAATGCTTAAGTGTAAGATCGAAGTGCGATCCACTTGAGCATGAAAGGCATTGCAAAGAATCTAAATCGAAATAGCTTGGTAAGTAGCATGGAATGCATTGAGTTCCATTCCAAAAAGGAGCTGTATTCCCACATATGCATGTATTTGTTGGCTGATCATAAACCTTGTTACTTGGACAAGGAATGCAAGTATTACTTTTTTGATCATAATATTGGTTGGTCGGACATGGTACACATTTTTATCCATCAAACAAAGGATTAGCAGCTGGGCAATATGTACAAGTTTTCACTTCCAAATCATAGATTTGTCCACTAGGACATGATAGGCATTGTTTTCTAACATAATCAAAGTATTTGGGAAAATAGCAAGGAATGCAAGTAAAGTCATCCCAAAAGTTGTCGTTTGGACATTCACATACATTGCTTTGTGAATTATATGATTGAGTTGCAGGGCATGTCTCACAGTTCTTAGAAGTTTTATTGTAAAAAGCCGCACCTTGACATAAAGTGCATTGAGATCCATCAAAAAATGGAGTTAATGCAGGACAATCAACACACACACTTTTTGTGGGATCATATATTTGTTTATTAGGGCAAAAGACGCATTGGAGTTGATTAAAATCAAAGAATTTAGGTACTGTACATGTAATGCAGTTAGTTCTATTCCAGTATGTAGCATTCGGGCACTGACAACTTCCATTAATAACCATTTTACCCCCTTTACAATTTTAGCAATCGTTAATATTTACATCCCAGAGAGTATTTTCAGGGCATGAAGTACATTTTGTACCATCATAATAAGGTATAGTTCCAGGGCAAGGAGTACATTTTTTAAAGGACATATCATAAACATTATTTTTAGGGCAATCCTTGCAAGTGTTATCTGAATAATCAAAATATTATGGATGAAAGCATGGTATGCATATTACTCCATTATAGAAAAGAGTAGGATCCAGACATTAGCAAACTTTCAGAGCAGGATTAAGTAAAAGTCCATTTGCACAAGTTTGACAGGAAAATGATGTCTTGTTGTAATATTGATTAGGAGGGCACTCTACGCATTGATCAAAACGAAGCCAAGGTTTATCATCAGGACAATTTTTACAACTATGACTACTTAGATCATATATCTGATACTGTGGACAAGAAAGGCACGTTTTGGAAATGAAATCAAAGTATTGAGGAATATAGCATTGAATACATGCTTTGTCTGTAAAGAAAGGTGAATTAGCAGGGCATTAACAATCTTGTTTATCTGCATTATAGATTCTACCCAAAGTACAGGTTTGACAGGCCTCTATAGACAAGTTGAAATATTGATTTACAGGGCAAGATTCACATAATTGACCTGTAAATATTGGTTTATCTGCAGGACATCTAACACATTTTTGTTGAAAAGGATCATAAATGAAATTAGTAACGCAATTAAGGCAGTCCTTGAGACTAAAGTCAAAGTATTTAGGTAAATAACAGCTAATGCAAGAAGTATTTGTCTCATAGGAAGCATTTGATGGGCATTCACATGATTGAGAATCAATGCTATATTGTTTTCCTTTGCTGCATGATTGGCATAGTTTTGAGGTTTGATTAAAGAAATTAGGTAAATTGCAAGAAATGCATTTGGTGGGTGTTGTTAGATAAGGAGTTTATTTTTTGCATTAGCACCTTGATCTCAACTGGACGTAATAAGCTCCTTCGAAACATAATTGACATGCATTAATGGTTTGATTCCAAAACTGTTCACCAGGGCAAGGATCACAGTATTTTCCATTAAAGTAGGGAAATCCTATAGGACAATTTTAGCATACTTGAGTATTAATGTTAAAGGTTTGATTACCAGAACACTTAGAACAGGTGTAATTCTTGAAATCAAAATAGTAAGGATGAAGACATAGAGTACAAGTTTTGTTGTTCCAAAAAAAACCTTTGGACTAATCGCAACTAGTACAATTCTGTTTAGCCTTGTCATACATCTTATTGGGTCCACATGTGGAACAAACTCCATTAGATTTGTTGAAATATGATCCCTCATCACATTGATTGCAAGTATTGTTGTATTGAAAGGGAGCATTTGTGGGGCACACGCAAGCTAGTTTCGTATTATCATATATTTGATTTTAGGGGCAGGTGAAATGCTGGCAACTCTTTGTACTGATGTTGTATTGAGTTCCATTCGCACATTGAGTGCAAGTTTGGCTAGTTGTATTGAAGTAGCTCGGTGAGGGACATGAAGTTGAGTTTGCGAAATGCTCTTCACGATTGAGATGGACACTTTTGACGCAAGCCAGGACCAAGACTGCAAGGATCAATAATTTAAAATTCATTTTTTAATTATTTAGATAAAATTTAATTTGATTTGATTAATATCACTTATAAATGTAATTCAGAAGGATCAAAGTAAGACTGTTTGGTATTTTCCAAATTAAAAAATAATCAAATGTATTCTTCTACAAAAGATTATGAACTCCAGTGTTCATTTTAAAAAGATAACCGTTGTTTTTCAATATTGAATTTAGGATGATTGATGATAATTTAACGAGATAGATACTTTAAACTATATCTGTATACACTTCTACAATATTAATAGCTGTAGTTTATGCAAGAATCTATTTATTTATGCCTTAATCCTATTAGTATGAATCAATTAAAAGGTTGGCTTACATTTATGAGATTGATAATGATAATAATCATAGTTTCCATTTATCAACTCCAATTTTAGCCACTTTAAGGGCAACAAACAGAAATCCTGCTTTTAATAGCCCTTAAATAAAGAATTTATTCTTTGCCCAAAAGCTCGTTCCTTCACGCGAAGAATTTACCATGAACATTTGTGTCACTTAAATATTTTTATTTTTATAAATTAAAGGAATATTGAAGTTTGGAATATTAGTTACTAAAATGCACTTTATTATCAATTTAATGATTTGGCAAAAAAATAGAAATTGAGAATAGAGGAATATCAAATTATCTATTATTTATAAATACAGATTAGTTATGGATAATTTTATAATATAAAATGGAGGAAAAACCATTGCCAACCCCTGACCAATAAAAAACACAAATTCGACGTTCAAAGAAAGAGCAAGAAGGAAGAGATTTTCAGTGTGGTTGTGGCAAAAGATATCTTTCTTATCCAGCACTTTACACTCATATCAAGACTAAACATGATGGAGTACAGCCAGAAGGAACGCTTAAAATTGGTGTTCCACCTCCACCTCCAAGAAAAACTAAAGAAAAACTATAATAATAAGTGATTAAGCAAATTCAATTGGAAACTGTGAAAGATGATTTTCCCATACTCACTCAATTAGATCAAGAACATTTTGGAACGGTGCCTGTAAATTCGAGGATCACTAAATAAACTGCTTCTAAATAAATATTGGATTGCTATGCAAATATTTTGAGAAATGAGGAGTTTAAGTTAACCAACACCTCACGACTTGATGTTGCCCTCACTGTTTATATCTTCAATGCTGGAGAATATGTGAGCTAGAAAGTCTATTATTACTATCGTCTGTTTGCGAAAGTGGCAAGGAATTGCTATTACGAGCATGGAGATGACATTTATAAGTCTTATTTTTTAGTCAAAGAAGAAGCAAAATAGTGTTATTTGCCAACCTTTTCTGTACTTGAAGTCAAATATTTTCCTATTGTGGTGGATTTCCTTATATTTTATTACCTTCCATAGACTTAGAACTTAAAAGAAAATGAAGATGTGGTTATATCGATGCTCCAACTCATTATTCAAGATTTTTGCAATTGGCTTTTCAAAAAAGGATTAACAAACATGAAGATTAAGATGATTAGAGACTACCTACTAACTGACAAACCATCAACTCTCAAGGTCAAAAAAGAAGAATATATAGAAACATAGACACCATATCGTTATAGTTTTGATCAAATCAAGAAATAAATAAAGTATGCCCCACAAGAGGCCAGTATTAGCTAAGTGGATGAAGAAGAATAATTTGACGAATAATAATTTGGAAGAGATTAAAAAGGGGGAAGTTATGAAGAGAACTTTGATGATGAGGACGACTAATAGATCTAATGATTACATTTTATTAACTATCGATGAAGTAGATGTTAAGAAAATATAATATTTGTTGGATTCAATATCTTTATAATAAATTTAATAGATGGAGGAATCTTTTAAACATGCCAAATGCTCAAATAAAAATAAAGTCCATATCGTCTGTCTATCACCAACTTGCAAAGCAGCATCCGCTTTGCAATGTGCAATTTAATCATGTATTTGTAAATGTGCTCATACACGATGCAAAAACATGCGTTGGTAAGCAGTTCAAGACTATCTTTGCAGATGGTAGGATTTAATCTCTAATGGAGGAAAAGAATTTATAAAACGAGTCTAAAAAATATTCTCCAATATTCGAGATAAATTAGAGCGATAAGAATTAATATTTTAAAATTATTGTAGGGAAATATTTATGGGTAATGATTATAGTCAAGTGATGCATTTAATAGAAAAAAGATAATTTAATTTCATATCACCAAAAATTATTGCCTCTGCCCTAAAGAAAATAACTGAACCCATTCAATAGACGACTTTTCAATCATTCACTTTAGGCGAAATGAAAAAAATTGATTAAAAAATGTTATCGCTCTATGAAACTGTGTCATCTATTTACAAGAATAAATAAGAAAAGAAATTGTCGCCATAAAAAATCAAAAGGTGCAATAGTGCTACTTTAAATAAAATGTTTTCATCCGCATCTACAAATTTTAATTAGGAACGTTTATAAATTAAGCCAATGTAAAAAATGGCATCGAGCAGAATAGATGAAATTATCTTCAGTAAAACTGATTTAACTTATCCGAAATCAATCAATAGTAACATTCTGAGAGACGCAACAGTCATTAATAAATTTCTCTTCTTTAAAATAAAAAAATATCATCTTGCGTATCGGGGAAGTGCAAATAATTTTAGTATTTCAGAATTTTATAGGAAAGTTCAAGTATGCCAAAAACATTTACTGGAAAAAGCAAATTTAAAAGATACAAAAAAAGCAGAATACATCAGTCTTATTTTAGTTAAGACAGAGTTTGGGAACATTTTAGGAGGATATACATCCTTAAAGTGGTAAAACCTTAAATAGTCACTTGAACTAGACAGTTAATAGGACGATTATAGCTTAAATCCTGAACAAAATTCTCACAAAAAAAGATACAATAATAAATTAAAAGCAGATCCTACGGGAAGTACAAGTTTGTTTTCAGTTGATTTTTCTGAAAAATACTAATTACTGAAGCCGGATGAGGCAATTTATTGCGGCAAAAATAGCATTGGTTTTGGTAGGAGTGACCTAAGAATAGTAAATCAGTGTAATTCGGTTCGAAAGAGCTTTTGTAAATTTCCCTGTTCGTATAATTCTTCTTTGCAGCCTTACTTTCATGCAAGTAAAAGTGGGATGCTGTTGAGTGGTGGCAAATATTCTCAGCATTTTAAAATTGATGAATGGTAATGTTTTTTGATAGAATATTGATAATTATCTTTCTTTTAATCCAATTGTACTTTTGACTATAGCATTTTACTAATATAAATTTGATAATATCAATTAATAGTTGATTCAATCATCTTATCTTTTAAAAATCATGAATCCCTCAATAAGCACCATGACTGGCAAAACTAAAATAAAAATTGTGTTTTTAGGAGGCCAGTCAGTCGGAAAGTCAAGTATTATCGAAAAATATATCCATGATCGCTTCGACGAAGCCGCCAATGTAATTGAGAATTAATCCAGCCAACTGTTGGCATCGATTTCCTAGCCAAAAATATCAGTCATAAGGGTAAAAGCTATCGCCTTCAGCTTTGGGATACAGCAGGACAATAACGCTTTCGTTCTCTTATTCCCAGCTATCTCAAAGATGCAAATTGTGCACTAATAGTATTTGATGTGACATCAAAAAGCAGTCTGGACGAGATTGAAATGTGGGCTAATATCTTCAATGAGAACAAAAATGGGGAAGGCTTTATCTTTTTTGTGGGAAATAAAATAGACTTGGAAAATCGAGAAGTAACTGAAGAATAAGCAAGATTGTCATGTGGGAAATTGGAAAGTCCATATTTCTAAATATCAGCAAAAACGGGACAGAATGTGGAGGAATTATTTTTAAAGTTGGTTGAGTACGTAACGGACAGAGCTATCAATAAGATTGCGTCTCCTAAAAAAAGGTCTGTGATAAATGAAGAACCTGCTAAAGTATAAAATTAAAAATTTAAAGGAGTAGATGATGAATCGAATCTTAATATAGTAGCAAAAAAGCAAGAATAGCAGATTGTAAATAATAGTATGGTGCTGAAAAATTAAAAAATAGCACCCAAAAAAGAAGAAAAGCGTAGTGGATGCTGCTGATGTTGTGTAATTTTTAAATTAGGCTGCAGAGCGTCATTATTATTTGTTGCCTATTTTTAATATCAAAAGATACAGATTTAAATATCACTAAGACAATCAAAAAAGCTAGTTTTACAAAACTAAATAAAGGGTTAATCAGAGAAAAGGATAATACTTTAAGTAAATTATGCAAATAACTCTTGAGTAATAAGATGACAAATCAATCCTGCAATTTATCCAGCACATAAAGGGGAGCCAGTATGAGTGTCTTGTTGGTCTATACGATTTGTCCGTTCATTATCATTTAGTCGAGGATGTAGTGAGCCTTTTCTATGTTGTACATAATATCCAGTTCGCAAACATTTTCAAAATATTTATCCATGGTTTAGACGAGGTTATGGATGAACTCTAAATATGCCATTTCATTCTGATTAAGAAAAAATATACCTCCTCCTCGAGATCCAACCCCATAATAAAATAAAGACTAGCATAGCGACGATAGATCACCTTATAGCCTCGATATTAGATGAAGGAACATAAATTTTAGTTACGAGAAAGACATTTTCGCACAAGTTCTCCTTAGAGTGTGGTTCGTTCTTTTACAGTCATCTGGTTATAGTACTTGGCCAGACGAGTCTGTCCTTGCTTGTTTACCATCAGCAAAAATTTGATCATTGATATTATTATGAAGGTAATAAACAAATATACAATATATAGATGAAAAATTGAAGATTCAGATTTATTCCTCCATTCTTAAGTTCTTCTAAACAATTTCTTTATTTACATTAAAGTAGTTTTTTATAGTTTGAAGAAAATTATTATCATTCATATTATTGTCTAATTTTGAAGATCATATAGATACAAATTTAATATCAAATCAATTGAATCATGTGCAGTTCATTGAGAAACACTATAGTCTTATAAAACAAAAATTACGATAATGAGATATTAAATATTTATTAAATATCACTTTCCTCCACTTTTACTTCTCTCAGCAAACTCAGAAAAGTAATAACTAAATCAAATAAAGAATACTAAGTTCCAGGTCCAGGGGCTTCGCTTGGTTAGTTTATAGGTAATCTACTAGTGCCTTGAAAACTCTTTACATAATTCGAAGCTATTTTAGAATTAAAGTAAGTTCCTACTTTATTTATTCCCAATTTATCATTGTATTTACCAGGTCCTGGAACCTAAGTCTTTTCATCTTCAAATCTTGATGATTTTCCAATTTTTCCACATCCAGAACTGCGATACTTCGAATTGAAATAATTTCCAGTGGAATTAAAAGCTGGAGGAGCTTGATATTGTCCAGGTCCAAGAGACTAAATCAATTTAAGCTTACATTTTTGTGCCTCTCAAGAGGATCTTCATATTTGGATCTAAAGGTAAAGGACAGGCGACTATAATTATTGAAAACTCGTTCGTACTTTCCTGGCCCAGGATTTTCAAGACCAAATTAATCACCAAAGCTAGCTCTTTTGACATTTCCAAAGCTGAATCCTCTTTTCCTTTAAAAATCACTATTGCGGTCATATGAACCTGGTGGAGGTACTCCCTCCTTGTTAATGAGACTAATTTTATTGCCATAACCAAAAGTGGTGGTTCTAGTTTAAAATGCTTTAGTCTTGACATTGTAAAATGATCTTTTGCATCTAAGATTAAGATAAAAAATTACGGAGATTATGGAGTGCTTTCAAATCGTTAGGACTTGGGAAATGAATAAAGATTTTTTGAGATGCTCGTGTTAATGGGTGACTTAAACACTTTCTCAAAATTATCAGCCATGTTTTCTATATCTATTAATTTTATTGAGCTCCTTTTATTAAAATAAATTTCAATAATTTTGTAGGTCCAATTTACAAAATATGCATATATGAACAGTATTGAATCAAATATTATTTCTTCGGAAGTACATTTAATCGCATATCTCTCCTTTGATATCTTTGATATGTTTTCTGTTCATAATTTACATTCTACGCTGATTAATAAGATCGGTTTTGCGTTTGATTATTGCCCAATCTAGTCTCTTTTCATTTTGTTTGTTATACAGTTTTAGGAATTGCTCATTTTGTTTAGCAAGGCGATTATCCATTTGTGGAGCATCCCATTTGTTTGTTCCATTGTAGAATTCAACCAAACACCCCTTTTCTTTTTTATGGGTAAGCTCTTATGCTTTATATATCCTTTATAAATGAATTTCTGCTTCCTTCTTTGGATTTTTTCGCTATGATTTTTCTTTATCATATTTCTTGTAGTCAGATAATGCTTTGAATATGGATTAATCAAACAAAAGCTTTTCATGAATTTTTCCGACGTTTTATGAGTCTAATTATTTCTTTTATTAATTTTCGCTCAGCCGATCTTTATTACTACATTTAAAGCAGGATTTGGCTTTTTTGTTTAAGAATCGATTTACCTCTATTGGACCAACAAATTTTGTAAAATCGATAGTGTGATTACTGGGTGCTTCATAAGGTTGAAAGTTGCAAAATTGACTTTCATCATTGCCTAAACTCTGATCTTTTTCAAAGTAATCTCTGGAGAGCATTTTGCTCATATCCAGAGTTTTGCCTTTCTTTCTGAGTTAATAGAAAAACATACTCATTTATAGAGTACAATGTATCGATATCGTCATTGTCTTCTTTAAGACACTTTTTTTGCCAAAACTCTAATTCAGTTTGAACTCGTTAGTTTAGTTTTGTTTGAGTACTGAAAAATGATTCTTCGACCTTGCCGTCAATACTTTCAATGCTTTTTTACCTCGGTATTCTCCGAGAAAGTTATTGCTTCTGTTCGATCCGATTGAGTCGATTGATATCAAAATATTGTTTGCTTCTTTTGTATAGAGTTGTTGACCGAAATTTCTTTTACAGAGCTGATTGTAGTTAGGTGGCAGGCATAATTTTCTGAGAATAAAATTAAAAATGTATGTAAGGATCTGCATCAATTATAAAACGTAATTACAATAAAGGAAAAGAATTTCTAAAGCAAGTAAAATATTTTATATATGATCTAATAAAGGTTGATTGCCTTTATAAAGTCAGAAAATAGCTAATTAAATTAATTATTTATGAGAATCATCTGCTTGACAATCCTATTAGCCTCCGTCACACACATCATTGCGATTTCTCAATATAATTTTAACCAATGTAGGATCTCTAACTGTAATGCAGAGGAAATAAACTGTGTATCAGATGTGGGAGATTGTCTTATAACCTTTGGCAATATGAGATCTTGGTAAGATGTTTTATAATGATAGTTTTGCCAATTGCGGTGGGGGTGCATCGTCCTCTTTTAATGGATGCTGGTCAAGTTGTAAAAACGCAGCAGCTAGAAGTAATAGCTATTATATGAGCTTATCACTGTGTTATGAAAATCTGTGCTATGTTGGAGAAGTATGGATATACCTCTCGTTTGTCATTATTCTCTTAGTTCTAAGTTTGATGTGATCATGATAATAAATATTTCATTATTCTGTTTAAAACTTCTTAATCAGTTTCTTGAGTAGATATTGGCTGAAAGGAAATATTTCTTTTTTAAAATATACAATAAAATATCCAAAACCTTTCAAAGCAGATAATCAAAGAATTCTTATTATCTATTAATGGATATTGATTATCATAATTGAATTTAAATCACTTTCTAAAGCTGTAACTCTTTTATTTTTTACTTTTAATGATATTTTCCACTAATTTTTATGAATATTTCTTCCAATTTCTTTGAGCATTTAATTTTTCATCTAGATTATATTCATCAAAATAAGCTTCATCCATGATTCCTTTGATAATTAATTTTTGTAAATTCTCAGACAAACTGAAAAATTTCTTTTCGTCGATTGAGTATACTAATGCTTGAGTAGACGAGCAAATAATTGATAGTTTGGCTTTCAGGCTTGAGTCAAAATATTATGATTTTTCCTATTTTTTTTATTTGTCTACATGAGATAAAAAACCTATATAAACACATTTATACTTTTTCCTCCAAAGAAATCGCCCATTCTTAGCTCACAAAAAACAACTTGGTCATTATATTCAATTTCATCCCCTACTAGCTTCTTTTTACCATAGATAAACTATTTAGAACTATCGTCAGTTTATGGATAATAAAACGTGTTATGAATGGAAAAACTTTTTGTTTTTATCTTGGGCTTGCTTTTCTATTGAGCTCTTGGTTTCCCAATAAAGAAATTTTAGGGTTTCTATTCGATATTAAGATGTTTAATGGACCTTTTGCTCCGATCTAGAAAGATCACCTTGAGATTGCCATCAGCAACAAAGTACAATTTATGGACTTCCTCTCCTTGCCTGATTAATACATTACCATAGGGAAGAATGTGCTTTTCTAAAGTTGACATTAGTGGAGTGACCATCATTTTCGATGTTTATTTAAAGATTGATGATTCCATCAGGGAATTTAATTTTTTTTAGAAATCATCCTCAGCTGAATTGGAAATAAGCTCTCGATAAAAGGCATTGGCTATTTTCAAGACATAACCTGAATACATACATTATTACATTTTTATGTTGTTTCAATAGTGTGGTATCTTTTTCCTTTTATTTGATTCTCTCCGTATCCCTGCACCTATCCGAAGTTCGAGCCTTCGTAGTAAGAGGTAAAATTTACCATGATCTTTTCATTGAAACTTGTCTTCTTCTTTTAGTATTGTTTGACACAGCCCTTAATAAGTACATACATAAACTCATCCTATTCCCCTTCTTCATAGACTTTTTGTCCTGCCTCAAATTATTAAAAGGAAGCGTGGTCGAAAATTTTCCATCTTTTTTCTAAGATTTGTAAAATAGATACATTTGTTCAAAATAATGAAAAATTTGTTAAAATTTAACATTTTTTCAAGTTTTTCAATATTTCTTTTACCTATTGGAGCTTTAAATTCTTCTCTAATAATGTTAATATTTTAGAGAGATTGTATTTCTAAATTATTGAGGATATCGCTAACAGAGGGAATATTAATGGGAGGGCTTACCTTAAGTCGATTAAGTTCGTTGTTGATTTTGGTGCAGATACTTTAAAATTTGTTATTTTGAAAGTCTTCAAACATCTTTTTGTAATCTGAGTGCAATATCTTCTCCACTATGACAACATTGTTTTTTTTATTTTCCTAATTATTATCATCTTCATCTTATTCACTTTTTAAAAAATTATTGGTTAATTTGTTTTATTTAAGGTGGTCCTGTGCAACATTTAGTTTGAGAGCCGATATTTGCTTTACTGCCTTTTTGCGTTGGAGAAGATATTGCTCATAATTATTCGGAAGGAAGGTTTTATTGCCTTTTTGTTCCATTTTTCGTTGTTATAACGTCAATGAATTAATAATTATTGTAAAACATCGAATTACAAGTTGCAAGCATCAAATATTTTATAAATAATCTTAGCTCATTCATTCATGTGTTGGCATAATTGTATATTGAAATCTGTTGATTAGTTATTTTTTGTATCATAGAAAATCTCAAGCCATTTTTCATTGCTATATTTTATAATTTATAACATTTGCTTATAAGTTTCACAAATGTTTAAAAACACTTATCAGTCAGGATTTTTATCCATCCTTTATAGCATTGGAAGTAAGCCGCTACAAATATGGTAAAAATAAAGTACCTTTGAAGTGATAAAGTTCATAACGGACATATAAAAAGATTAACAGACCAAGATATTCAATCTTCAGTACTGGAGATCATGGGTACAAACGTGACTACTGCTTTTATTACATGTCCACAAAATCCAAATGAGACACTTGGCATTAAACTACCCTTTTTGGTGATGATTATTAAAAATGTATCAAACTCCATATTTAGCTAAAAAAATACTTTACCTTTGAAGTACAAGTTCTTGATGATAAAAATGTCAGAAGAAGATTTAGAGCCTCGAATTATCAATCAACTACAAGAGTAAAACCTTTTATCTGTACTATGCCAATGAGATTGGATGAAGGCTGGAATCAAATTCAATTCAATTTATCAGATTTTACTCGACGAGCTTATGGTAGCAATTATATTGAGACACTGCGTGTTACAATTCATGCAAATTGTCGCATTCGTAGGATATATTTTTCAGATCGTCTCTACTCTGAGGAGGAACTTCCCCCATAGTTCAAGCTCTTCTTGCCCATTCAAAAGCAGCAATGATTGACAATTAGAATGATTTCATTATGTATTCATTCTCAGATAATTTTTTAAAGCATAGCTTATAACTAACTTAACATTGATTATTTTAACTTATCAAAATGACAAGCCTACGGGAAGATTGCAAGGAAAGACTAAAAGTAGCTTTCGATTCAGTCAGAGCAGTTAGTAACACTCTTACTTTTATTCTTATTGTTGACAATTATGGACTTAAAGTTCTCAGCAACACCATTAAGATGATGGAACTTATCAATTATGGTATCACTATTGTGGAGAGGCTATAACTGAAACGCAAAAAAATTAACAATATAGAGGCTGTTTATCTTATTAGTCCAGAATCATACGAGCGTATGCTTGAAGATTTTCCAGAAGATGGGCCACCTCAGTATAAATCCATTCATATTCTCTCTCTCTCCAAGATATCTATGGGAATTATGGAAAAAATGACACAAAATGGTTCGTTTGCAAAGAGAGTTAAAACCTTAAAATAAATAAACTTTAACTTCAGTCTTCATAGTCAAAATGAAGTTAAAATTTGTAGTTATGATGAAAGATCTTTTTAAAAATCAATAATGGGAAGCGATTAGTTGTTAGAAGCCACAATTAATTAACTCTCTACCATTGTAACAACATTATCGGCTTTCTATATCGTAGAAATATATTATCAAAAAAATAATATTTTTAATTTTACAGAAAAAATTGCATTGGGACTTAAAGAAAAATTCTAAAACTTTTTTAAGACTTATTAAAAATTTGGAATTCAGAATTACACAAGTGCTGCTCCTATGACAACTTTTCTCATTTTAGATCGATCATATGACGCTGTAAGTCCCTTAGTGAGAGACTTTCACTATTTACCCCTGCTTTATGATTTGAAGAACATAACCAATCATAAAATCACTGATTGGGGCAAGGAAAAAAAGACTTTCCATCTTGATCAAGATGATGAGATTTTATAAAAATATAAAAATGCACACATAAGTACAGCTTTAAAGGGCATTCCTAAAGACTTTTAATAATTTACACAAAATCATGCAGCCGCGAAGTTTCAGAAAAATCAGGGTGAGGGTTAAATGAATATTAATAAACTCGGAGAAGTCCTCAAAAAGATGCCACAATACATGGATATTAAAGACAGGTTTTCTCTTCATTATGAGGCTCTTTAAGAGATATTAGGAAATATGGAAAGTCAACAATTAAAAAGTCAGGGATTTGTTGAACAATCCATTTTATCTTTAACTTCCGAAGAAGGCAAAAAACTAAAAGAAAAAGATGCTCTGGCGAGTTTAATAAGTCAATTGGAGAAAACTCAAGATGATGAGTAAAAAGCCAAACTAGTCCTCATTGGATTAATGTGTTTAGAATTAAAACCTAAATAGCAAGGATCTCTAATATAATTTTTATCAAAAACTCCATTTTCTGGGATTGAAAAAAATATTAGCAAACTTACTGGCCCTAATATTTATAGACTCAATTCCAAAAAATAGAATAAGGGAAATGAAATTTTAGACAAACATTTACCAAAAATAGAAGAGACGGTACGATCAATCTCAAATCAAAATCACGGCGATTTAAAGCATATTCGGGTTGGAGCTGTTGAAAAATTAGCAAAAACTTCTTTAGTGAAAAATCAATTAAACCTTGGATTAAAAAAAATAAAGGCGGAAACTGACAAAAAGGAGCGGCCTCGAATGATTGTATTTGTAAACTCAGCTATTGGCTACAATGAAATGCGAGCACTTTCCTAATTCTAAAACTCTTATCATATGATATATGCCTCTCATAATTTTGTAACTCAAGGGCAATATCTCAGGTTAATCAAGAGAATGGGAGAGGAATAAGAACTTTAGTTATGATAAAGTTTATCTTTTTAAATAAATGTTTAATATCAAAAATAATTATCTCATTTGTTGAAAAATATATAATAAATTTTTATTCTGATTATACTAAGTTGTATAATTTTTATTGTAAATTTAAATGAAAAGGGAATTTAGGACATACACTAAGAAAGAAAATAGAAATATCAAATAAACTAACTCTAAAGTGACAGCAAAAATATCTCATTCCAAGGATACTTCTGGCAATAATCCCTAATATGAGAGACTCACCTTTGGAGAAATGCAAAACATCACTCGTATTAAGTTTAATAATTTAGGTACTATGCTCAAAGATCCCAAAAAACAGATCCAAAATATGGGTATAATATCAAGCATAAAGGGTAAAATGTATTGTCTGCAACTTGGATAAGTGAGTTCATCTAAAGATTTTACTCATTATTTCTATTCTAATCAATATCGACGCAAACAACAGCTTCAGCCACTAAAACAAATATCAACAAACTCTTTGTATTGCACAAACATCTAAAAATTTGATTGATACTATTTTTATTTATTTTAATAGAATTCATATTGATTTTGCATTAAAATTACTTATTTATTAAAAATTCATGAGTGACCAGGCTAATTCAACAAATGGAGGAACAATAGGAATAAAGCAAGAAATAGAATAGCATAAGGAAATGAATGAGGATATGAAATCCTAGTAGGAAATAATCACACAATAAAAAGCATAGCTAAAAAATGTATAAGCACCAATTGAAGGAAAGTCAGCTAAATCTCTTTAAAATCCCATTTAAACGATAAAAAAATAGAGCGAGATAATTAAAGATAAAAAATAGAAGGCTGATAAAATGATTGAACTCACACAAAAGGAATTTAAAAGAATGATGAAGTTAGCCAATCAAGTTGAGAACCTGAAATCTTAATATGAAAAATTAGTTAAAAATTATGAAATCATTAGAGCAGAAAAAGATCAATTAAAACAAATGGTCGAATAAAAAAACAGTAAAATTCAAAATTTGACCAATTAACTTTAAGAGATAAAGAATGATGAGTTTTTCTTAAAACAATAAACATAAAAATTTAAAAGAGAAAACTAATCTTTTAAAAAAGATAATTAGATGCTAATGAGAAGGATAGAAGAGTGTAAAAAGACAGAGCAATTAAAAGAGGGATTGGAGTAAAAAGTCAAACAACTGGAAATTATTATTGATATGACAACAAAGAATGCTGAACAACAAAAGAAAATAGAAGATAGACTGAGAAAGGAGGAAGAAAGACAAAGAGAGTTTTTAAAAATTGAAAAGGAGAGCAACTCGAATCTAAGAAATTAGGTAGAAAGATTAAGGATTATCGAGAGTGAGACATTTATCATGAAACAGGAATTGGTCAGAATCAGTACCGAATATAAAAATCTCAAATTTTAGAAAGAACAATTTCCCATTATGGTTGATAAATTTTAACACCAAGAACAAATGATTAGCGAACTGAAAGAAAAAATTAAATAATACTAAGTGGTTGTTAATCAAGGAAAATCTATGACCGAAAAATTAGAAAAAAGAATCACCCAAGTTCTAGAAGAAAAAAAATAATTGGAAAGAAAATATAACAAATCTCGATGCTAGATGGAATAAACTATCGGAGAATGTTAGGCCCTCAAATCAGAATTGTAAGACGAAAGAGGTTAGTGGGAAGTGCAAAAAAAGAGATATCTGACAGTAAAATATGTTTAATTAAGTAATTAAAAACGTTGAAGACTGAGTTGCATAATTAGCATGAAAAACTAAAAATAACTGAATGGGAATTGAGCGAAAGCCGCAAGAAAGAAAAGCCAAAAGTTCAAATGGAGAGAGTCAACATACTCTCTTTAAGTAAAGAAGATCTACTTAATTATCTTGAGGAGATGGAAGTAAGTATATCTGTAGTTAGATGAAAAATCAGTCACTTAAAATTAATGTTAATGAAATTTCGCACACAATTCACGAAAAGGATAAAACGATAAAAGAGCAAGGAAATGCCATCATGGCCCTTACAAGAGAAATTACCAAAGATTATCCAAACTTTAATGAGAGTTAGGGTATGGATTATGTTGAGAAGGATATCATAGATTTAGGTCGTCAAAAGAAAGATGATTGGGCGGAAATCGTTGAAAAGGTAATGATTGAAAATATGAGGCTAAAATATTCAGTAACGGCTTTGGGAGAATAATATAACCAACAACTCCGTAAATAAAAAGAGAAATGATTATTTTCATTCAATTAAATTATCTATAATAAATTAATACTTCTTGAATGCAGAACTAGGCTGATATTCTGATGTGCTAATTTTGCAGCATCCCTATCATGATAAAGTGCTATGATATTCATCGGAGGGCTTGCGAAAAGAAAACAAGAAGTCAAATCAAAAGTACAATCAGGGAGTCTGATTTTAATGATTTCATTCCTTGCCTATAATGTGGAGATAAGATACGTTTTTCCGCATTTACTACTCATATGGAGGAATGTGTTGGAAGACAACTAACAAAATGTTAAATGTGCAAGGTTCTATATCCTTCTTTTTTGTTTGAAGAACATGCCAATATTTGCAATGATTTCAGAGAAGAGGAGTAAGATGTACATAATCCTTTATATTTTGAGGAATTTGGTGAATAGTAGCAAGACCCTCAGTTAACTGCAATGATTATGGAGCTAGCTCAAAGCACTATAAAGACTGAAGAACCTCTTCCTCTATAACTAATTGAAAAAATGAAAAAGATGGTGTTGAATACGACTGAAGACTGCACCATTTGTTATTGCTCTATTTCTAAAAGCAGTTCCATCATTCGATTGAATTGTGCTCATCACTACCACATTCGATGCCTAACAGCCTGGCTTCAAAAGAATCCAAATTGCCCCATGTGTCGTCGACACGCATTATTCTGACACTATAAAGTCTATATATTAAAAATATCTATACAAAATAATTTAAACATAAATTCATCCAATACTAAACCTTGATAATGAAATCCACTTTAAAATAAAAATCCGGAATTTTTTATGATTGTCCAGTTGATATCCTTCCTTTGATATATCATTGGTTTGAATATTATTAATGTTTAATGATAAATTTGAAGTCATTCATCTCAAAGAACGTAAAATCACAACTCCTCTTTTTTCAAATGCCATGTAAGCTTATAGCCTGTCGTCTTAGCCAAGAAAATATCCAGCAACTTACTTAGTAATTGAGTCGACAGAAACAATATAATAACGAGTATTCAAACAAACAAACATATGCCCTGTTTACATATTTGCCAGCAAATCATACATATTTTTGTAAGGTGAATGCCTTTGGAGATATTTTTTAGCTAGGAAAGAAAGTGACAATGTTATCCCATAGGAATAGCTTTGGACAATGATGAGTCAAATAACTGAAGCTCTAGTCATTCTCCGAAAAAATGGATACTAGCACAGACATCTAAAATAATATGCAATTAGGAGAATTAATCCTGATCATTTTAAGTTAATTTATCACCCTGAAATGAAAACTATTCCTCAAATTATTGAAGAAAAACATGATAGATGGTACAACTTCTACCTCGCCCCATAACAGCTCCCTCCTCATCTCAGCAATTAACAATCAAATTCCTGTGTATTTTCTCTTGGAGCAATAGCTCTTAATTTGATGAACCCTCTCGATTTTAAACGTGATATCTACAGTGATAAATAATATTCACTTAACTTGGCAGTCATTGATTCAAAGATGAAGAATATCTTGAGTTTATATTCACCTAGCATGGCAGAAATAATTAGAAATGCCCTTATGCCTGATCCAGATAAAAGGATTAAACTTAACTAGCTGCAAAAATTAATCCTAATGCTGAATCCAAAACAAAAAAAGCTAAGCATGATCAATTAAATTAAGCCATATGTCATCAACAAATTGGGAAATAGTCGTTAAAAGAAAAAAAAATCATAATCTCAAGAATCGGATCACCCAATCTAAAAATAGAATAAAACAATAAGTTTTAAAAGGGGAACTTTTGGAAGTTAAAATAGTAGCAAAAGAAATTTATAATTTTAAAGAGGAACTTTTGGAGGCTATCCCCATCCTTAAATATATTAGAGTGATTATACTTTGAAGAATAGTATCACTTCTGGTGAGAGCAACTCGAAATAGATAGAGTAGTAGATAGATTACCCCTTGACTAAATCAATTAGCTATAGATAATATTTACAACAGACCAATAAATAAAAATAATAGACCGAAATTAAAGAATAACATGCTTCCAAATACACAACTGCATTTAAGTATGCATCAGGAAATCATCCAAAAACTAACATTTAAGTTTCAGCGAAAGAAAAAGAAAATTAACTTTAAGATTCCAGCATCAATTTGTCTAATTTTAGTATTTTAAAACCTTCTCACCAATTTAACCCTATTTAAGAATAACTCACTGGCTTTAAAACAAAAATAAAATAGTATCAACTTTAACTGAGTCAATGCCTACAACCTCTCAACGATCTTATTGATAGCATGAACATTCCAGGAATAAGGATAGATTAAGATACTTATTACGGATAGTACTAAAATGATCGGAGAAATGGCTTTGGCTTAGCAATATTTCCCAATCGATAGTATTATTATGGTTTTTTTAAAGAAGATTTATTTCATGGAGAAGGCTTCTATTTTTGGAATCGAACTAAATATTTCTTGGGTATCTTTTCTAATGGAAACAAGAAAGAGGGCAGTTGGTGGGGAGGAGGAATTAAATATATTGGATAAGTTAAAAATAATAGAAGACATGGAATTGGCTCATGCTACTACTTAAATGGTAGAATCTATGAAGGAGAGTGGTTTGAAGGGAAACGTCATGGTTCAGGCATTCTTATTGATCCTTCAGGATAGCAATTTATTGGATCATTCAAATGCGGACAAAAATATGGAAAAGGAAGTTATCTTACCGATAGCTGCAGAATAATAGGAATTTGGAATGAAGATCAATCAATTGGATAAGTATAAATAATTTATGATAATGGAAATCACTATAAAGGCGTGATCAATCAAGACTATGAGAAGTAAGGTTCTGGAGAGTTTCGATTTTCTAGTGGATGTGTTTGCAAAGGCAAATTTTCATAGGATCAGTTTGTTAGTGGATAAATTCAATATTGCAATGGAGAAAGATATGTTGGAGACACCAAAGGGTTTCAAAGACATGGAATGGGTGTCTATTACTACAACGATCGCAGAGTAGTTCGCGGATAATGGAGATAAGGTACGATTATTAAATAAATACATTCTTGATTTTCACAGTTCTTTATTAAAAATACATTTCTAATCAATAATTGGAATATTTAATCAAATGGATCAAAGAACAGAGAAAGTTGAATAAAAATATTTTAACAAAATTAAAGTTAAATTACTTGGATATTTATATGAAATGGGTGTATTCCATTCCTAAATTCATGTTTGTGCTAAAAGGCCATCAATATACAAATATTTATATTACCTTTCAAGCTAAGAATACAATAGGTAATAGATTTCATCTTCAAACTCTCGAAATAAATATTATTTAACGACTTTATATCGAAGACACTTGCTTGGAGGACATAACAAAATTAATATATTAATCTTCTGGAAATTAACAGCATGTATCATAATATTAATTGTTATTGGAATCACTCGCTATTATCAATTTATTGTTTAAAAAATGATTGAATTAATGTATATCCCTAATTTTAACATGAGTAAAATTTTATTAATATTATTGACAAAGTTTTTGAAAATCAATGAAATACTCAAAAAACTAAAAACGATTGATAATTTAAATTGGAAATTTAATAATTTAAAATTTAAATTAATTTAATATTGTATTTGCATTCATATAACTATTTCAGTTGGCAAACTAATTTGATTCGCACATTTTGTCAAACGGTATTAGAGATAAAGCTTAATTATCTTTAATAATCGAATTTGTAAAACTTTATGAAAAATTTATTATTGAGATATTAGTTTGATTGAATGGTCAATAAAACAGGAACACCTTTCCTTATAATCATAGCCCTCGTTATTAACATAACTTACCAAGCAACTACTTTTTTTTGCTCCAGTCAATGCGCTGCATCTGGTTGCAATGGTTGGACTGCAGCAGATTGCAATAATAAATGCAGTACAGGATATGGATGGACTAGTCAGCCTGATTCTTCATGTGCTCTAAGTTCTACCTCCAACCGAGCTCTTATAGATGTATCTGATGATGTAGGTGGAGGAATTACGGTTAGTCCTGTCAGCGCAACTCCAGATTGCACTACTTTTACGGGGATAACTCTCCAAACCTATGGAAGTTACACTGCCAACACAGTTGTAAATTTTACAGCAGCAGGAGGAACTTCCCTTCCTCATTGGGGTCTTGATCTTTTCTATGGATTGATTTTGATTGATACAAATGGTCCAAATCCTTGGAGTACATCATCTCATATATTCACAAATTTGGATGGAGCAACTCCAACTCAAAATCAACCATTAACCCTCAACAATGCTAATTTGGATACATCCCAGCAAACTTACTGTGGCGCTAATAATAAGTGGGATAATTACTATCATATGAATTTTAGCTATATTCATAATTAAACAAATCTGGATATAATCTTCAGCATTGTAACAGACAATAACAAGCCAAATGCTATTTTTGTTGTCAAAGAAATAGTCTTAGTTGCCAAACTTTGTAATGTTGCTTGTTTGAGTTGCTATAATGGAGGTACTAACACTACTTGCACGTCATGTGACCCATCTGTTCCATACTTGCTCAATAATAATACTTGTTATAATATTTGCACCACAGGCTATGGATATACAAACGATCCGGCAACATGTGTATGGTGCAGTGTATATTGCACTTCTTGCTATGACATTGCAGATAACTGCAGCACCTGCCACTCTGCAGGCCCTTACGCTTCTTTTCTTTACATCAACGATACGGAGGGATATTTCAATTGCCTAAAGACATGTCCTTCTGGATATTTTGCGAATACGACCACTCGCATTTGTGATCTATGCGACCCTACTTGCACCACTTGCAAAACTAATTCAACTTATTGTCTTTCCTGTCTCACGGGGTATGGCTGGTACAACTATGTCTGCTATCAGCCTTGCAATGCGGGCTACTATTATTCTAATAATAATACTAATTGTTCGCAATGTCCTTTAACTTGCTCAGATTGTGTCAATTTTACTACTTGTACTGTCTGTACACTCAATGTATCCAATATAGGATTTTTACAGGGGACATCTTGCGTTAATCCTTGTGCTGCTGGAACATACGGATAGACAAATAATGGAACTGGCCCTAATGTTTGCTCGACCTGCAGTGCGACTTGCACAACTTGTACAGGTAATCCTTCCCCTTGCCAGTCCTGCGCAAATGGGTCCTATCTTTACAATTCGACTTGTGGGAGTACTTGCCCGACCGGCTATGTGGCCCTTGCTTCAATCAATCAATGTATCGATTGCAGTCTTAATTGCATAAATCTGAAGATAAATATATATGCAGCTTCAGCAATAGCAAATCAAATATATGTTGATATGGTTTTTAGTTAAGCCCTTGACTTCTCATCATTTGACTACCAAAATTTTCAGTCAATCTCAATTGCAAATAATCAAATGTCAGAGTTTAATGTTTCCTATCAAAAGTTAACAAGCTCTTCCTATCGCATCATCATTGAACCTCTCACTTTCGTGTTTCTCTACAATGATACAGTCACAGTTACAACAATCGCACTTACTTCTACTCTTAATACTGGTCTTAACGGTACTCCTTTTATGCCATCAAACTATGGAAAATCTGCTCAAGTGAATTGGTTTTTATTGAAACCACCTGATATGAGTGACACATAACAGCAAATTATAAACGGATTGAGTTCTGTAACTTCGGTATTGGCAACAGTGACGACAAGCCCCTTTGTTGCCTAAGTTAAAAAATCTGGTCTTTTTACTATGCTGTTTTCAGGAGCAATAATGACAACAACTTCAATTTTTGTTAATAATGTTCCAGCTCAAAACATGTATGAAGGTGCACGCTTTTGGGGAATCTTTGTTATGTATGATGTACCACCATGGTAACAAAATTCAAACATTCCTAATCATGCTCTAGGAGCATAAATGTACAATCTTACTAAAAGTGAACGTAGACTTTTTGATTTAACCAGCCTTTATTGGAGATTTCAACGTACTGGGCAAACCAGCTTTTTTATTTATGATGTTTATGTTCCAATTTTGCTCATAGTCATCTGCTGGACATGTGCATTGATTGCTTATCTACTGCGAAACAAAGTTTCATTTAAGTTAGTTTAGAGTAAATTCTTCACAGTGTTGCACAAAATTCATGAAATTTCAATTTTCTACGTGACAATGGCCATGATAATGGAGTGGCTCTACTTTGATGCAGCATCTCTATAACGATGGATTTCCCTCATCATTTGCATTGCCTTCAATCTATACTTTGTAGGTTACCAACTTTACATTTATTATGACATGATAAAATATCCTTAGGCCATGATTGGCAATCAAAGATATTAGTACTATTTATTTAAGTACAGCGGCTTTTTAAAAAATATCAGATATGTCTAATACGATGTAAATTTACCTTAATTCAGCCTAAATAGTAATGGTCTCCGATGCATTGGTTTCGTCCTTATAATTTTCATCTTCTCAGTTACTATAGAAAATTTTGTATAATCATCTGTCTTCCTATCTTTTATGAGAATAAACATTGCCAAGCAGTTATTCTTATAGTTATCCAACTTATGGAGATTGCTCGATTGTTGGCAACTCAACCATACTTTGCTCGTTGGCGCAATATTTATCGTTTAGTGCTTGAATTGATACTTCTTGTTTTCTTTGTGACTGTACTTGTGGAAAGCTTTATTATTGATGCCATTACTCAAAATAACTCTGCGACATTATTGTCGGCAGTCTCTTCTTTCTATCGTTTGGGGTGGGTTGGATTTGCGCTTGTCTTTGGATTCAATATTGGATACTTAGTTCTACTTTTTATTGACATAGTACAAGGATTCAGACACACCAATCGTGAGATGATGGATGAAGCCAGAAGAATTTACTATTATGATAAGATAAATTCATACTAAAAAGAAAATGACCAAGTACCGCTAGGGCTCATGAATCGTTGGGTAAAAATGGGTAACCTCAACATGAGAAACATGTAAGAATTACCCGACATAAACCTTCGAATTGAATATTATCGTCTGGTTAAAAGAAATGAGTATTTTGATGTCGAAATACTGAAAGTTGTGGAACTGTTCATGAATACAGATTTAAATTTTCACAAAGAGAACAACACAACAGTGGGTAAAAAAATAAACAAAAAAACTAAACTTTCCAAAGAAGTTAGTTCTTCTCTCTATAATATAATGTGTGGAATTTTCAATAAATACGCAAAAAAAGATACTTAATCCATATCGATAAAGACTTTCATGCACATTTCTCAAACCAAATTTCAAGCCGGTGATAAGGTACCTTTAATTTCGGAAGGCATGTTCCAAAAGTTGGAGCTTTAAAATAGTCGCGCTGATAAATCTTCTATAAAATTGGCTGAAATGATAAAGGGATTTCCACTAAATGCTCATGATCTCCTGTCTCTCTGATCTATGATCTCTCTGCAAATTTGCAAAATTAAAATTATTAATTCTATTAGTAACCTTATGATTAATGAACATTTAATTCTTGTTTTGGTATTCAATATTTTATCATCATTTATGCCAGCTCATAATCTTAATTATTTCAAGAATATAATTAAAATAAACTGTTGGCTATATAATAAGATAATATGGATGCCTATGATTTGTAACAAATTGGAGAAAGCTTATAAACATTTGCAGTTTTGAAAAAACAGTAACTGCTGATTCATTCCTGGATATAGCTAAAAATATTTGTAAAACGGAAAGTTCGGATACCGTCCATCCGATTAGGGAATTAAAATTTCGGTTTTACTAAGAGACCAAAAGATATCTATCATACTCAGCCTAACGTCGAATTGATAGATGAATATAATTAGTATGGTCAAGATTCTTTTCATGACTACAATCCTTCAATAAAGTATCATGCTAATAGTCGACTCCATACTGATGAGATTATCCCGAAGAGCCAAGATCAAAACTAAAAAATATTTGCCTAGCTTCCTGCAGATGAAAGATATCATTACACGGAGCATCAAAAATCTGTGAACGGGCATCATATACCCTTGGAGGTGTAAGAATAATATCTGATGAATTGCGAAAATAATGATGAATTTGAGGATATGGTGCTTGATCGCCTAAGCAAACTTGAATAGAGCATAAGTCAAATCATGGAATAAAAAAAATTACAAGAAGAAAATAGCGGCAACATTGATTATTCCAGTAACTCTAATCCTTTATTCCAAAATCTTTAACATCTAAATTTCAAAGACCATTCGAGTGAAGAAGAAAGCTTTCCAGAGATATATCCTCCACATACGATCTAAGATGGAAATCTAAGATTTTCCTACAATTTATAAAGTAGTAGTCTAGTCAAAGATAGTATCAAGGAGAAGTCGTATGAACAGGAAGCAGATTTAAGTGACTGGAAATACATTCCAATTGGAAAGGGAAAAGAGCCAGCAGCAAATATAAAAAATATAAAAAACATTCTTCAAAATAACCATGTGAATAATGAGGAATATATGTTCATTAACGATGTTGATGATTTTAACTAAAATCAAATTGCAGGGTATCAAGGACACAACAGAAAGAAATCTAACTATCGACCTCAGCAATATACTGAGAGAATATATGCGAATGGAGGTGAAAAATATACATTAAATATAGGTGACTATTAGGATAATTAAATTGATTATAGTAAAAAACAAAAATCAGCTTCTTTTAGACTCAACAGAATTCAAATGGAATAATAATAGGACGATAGGGTCTAGATTAACGATTATTTTGTGCCCTCCGATATGTAAACTGGAAATTACTTCAATGCCCAAGATTATAATTTGAACATGGTGTAAGATAGTTCTGAATAAAAGTAAGATGCAATTAACTTATTCTAAAGGTACATTCCAATAAATTTAAATGAAAAGGCCGATCCTTCGGATGAATTATAGAGATAGCGTAGAGATAGTGAATAATTAAACTGATATGATCAAATAAGTAAAAAAGGTGATAATAATTTTTTATTTAAATGAATTTTATTGGATGGTTTTCACTTTATCTATTATCTGAATTTTTCTTATATTGATAGATGGAAACGTTTGAACTAAACATCCCAGTGGAGAGCCCAGAACAGCAAAAAGAAAAGAAAATAGGCAGTTACTTAATATGTACATTTGATTCAATTCAGAAAAGACTTTGGGGAAAGGAACATTTGGAAAAGTCAAATTAGCGACCCACATTCCTACGGGGGAAAAGGTTGCTATTAAAATTTTAGAAAAGGATCGCATTATAGATGTTGCAGATGTGTAAAGAGTTGCAAGATAAATTCATATTCTTAAGTTAATACGGCATCCCAACATCATTCATTTATATGAAATCATAGAAACACCCAAACATTTGTTTTTAGTCATGGAATACATGGAAAGAGGGGAACTTTTCGACTATATTGTCAGTAAGAAACGCATGGAGGAGGAATAGGCATGCAAAGTGTTTTAACAGATAGTTAGCGGAATTTAATACACTCACAAATTAAGAATAGTTCATCGTGATCTCAAACTTGAAAACTGTCTTATTGATTACGATAAGACCATTCGTATCGTTGATTTTGGACTTTCCAATACCTATAAACCTGATGAACGATTAAGAACTGCATGTGGATCACCTTGCTATGCCGCACCCTAGATGATCGAAAGCAAAATTCCTTATGAGCCAATAATGGTTGATGTATGGAGTGCAGGTGTCATTCTGTTTGCAATGGTTTGCGGATTTCTACCCTTCTAGGATAGAGATACTCCTAAGCTCTATAGTAAAATTTTACATGGAGAATATGCGATTTCAAGTCATGTTTCGCAATAATTGCAGGACTTTATCAAGAAAGTACTCACAGTAGACCCTATAAAACGCATAAGGATCGAAGAAATGAAAAAGCATCCCTGGTGGAGAAGATATTCAGATAATTACTATCCAGAGGGACTTATAGTAGGCTATCATAAGATACCTATTGAACAGAGTATTTTAAAAGAAGTAAAAGCTCTAGGCTATGATGCTGATCTTACTGAAAAGAGTCTTTAAACAAATCTCCATAACAATTTAACGACCACTTATTATCTGATTCTCAGAAAATATCTCCGTGAGGGCGGGACTATTAAATCAAATATGAAATAATTTGACAAATATGCAATTGAATCCAATGAAAGACGTTCTAAAAGTAAATTAATCACAATACAGATAATCTCAAAGCTGCAGATTTGCTTAAAATGATTACTACTCCAGTGGAAAAACAAAGAGCGAAGTCTTACTATTTGGGTCATGGTGATCACGCCAAGAGATATGGTGAGGATAATAAAAGTTTAGGAAATAATAGTGTGAGAATTGACCAAAAAAAAAGATCTCAGTCAAAATTCAAGCGAGATAAAAATAAATCGTTGGAGAAAGACGTGACATTAAATCACTCTAAATTTTTTAAAAATAACAACAAATCTTCGAAGAAAGTATCTTTTAATTAATTTAGGATAAGGATAAATCTATTAATAAGTCAATCAATAAATCTCTTTCAAAACATGCCAAATCCCCACGAAAAAAGAATTTTTAGCTGGATGAAGAAAACCCAAGACAAAGAGCTCAAAGTCAAAAACAAAAAATCGGAGCAAAGAAATCACACCAAGGGAGCTATATGATTGGAGCTGAGACCGGAGTGGATTGGCCATTATAGCCAAAATATAAAGGAGATGGAGGCAAAATTAGAAATGCCCTGAGAAGGCGATGATTATTTCTTTATTGATCTAATATTTTCACAAAAGATAAAGCAGAAAATATTCATTGAGTAGTAAAATTTTCAATAACAAACTCTCGCAAATCTTTTGAGATCTCCTCATCTTGCCTATCAGCTAAGATCAAACTTTAATTGACGTTCTTCCAAAACTAGTCAACTGATTCTTGATTTTTGAGATGGGTTTTTTTCCTGCTTTGATCAAAAATATAATGATTCACTAAACAACGGTATTTGCCTTTTCCCTACTGCTACTGCTTGTCTTTTTTAAAGCGGTTAGATTACGTTACGGCTTTGTTATATTATATTTTATTTTTGCTCAGTTTAGAGTTCGATTCGCTTATTTTTACCTCCTGGAATTTTCTAATTCTATGGTCTTCATCTAGAGTTGCTAATGGAAGTATTTAATTTTTATAATCATATCCTCGTTCCTATTACGTTTTCACACATTAGTATACCACCTTTCTTGGGGTATTTTTACTTATTCGCTTTTAGAGCTATTGACGAGGAATATGTATCTTGAGTCCTGATTGACACAATTAGTTTTTCTTGCTTTTCGGCTCGCTAAAAGTGACTTTTTCTTCTTCAGGACTATTCTTTCTGCTAATCTTGGATGCTAAGCTGCTGCCTCCAAGTTTCAATTTTGTCTTGGATGCGGATTTGATCCTAAAATGTTTATTAATTCTTGGTTGAAAAAGTGGTAGTTTTGCCGTCTCCTCCTAAAATTTGCCTAATTTACTCATAATAAAAATATGTAATAGACCCTTAAAATTATCTCAGGTTTCTTATAAAATATTTTTTACATGGCTGAAAGATTGTCAAAAGTTTATGGGACTGAAATGGATAAAGTCAATTGTCCGTTCTTCTATAAAATTGGTGCTTGCAGATACGGAGATGCTTGTGAGCGTATCCACAATCGTCCACCAATCAGTGAAACTGTGAACTTGGAACACATGTATGAAAACAGTGCAATTTAAACTGCAATTATTTCGGGCAATATTGTGAACGAAGCTGACGCATAAAAAGCACTTACCAAGTACCAATACCATAATTAGATTCTAAGAATTCTTTTAGAAAGTGTTTAAATAAATGAGTCAATTTGGAGAAATTGAGGATATGATTGTGGTGGATAATTTGGGAGATCATATAGTCGGTAACGTGTATGTCAAGTACAGTGATGAGGAATATTCCGAAAATGCACTGAAAAATATCAATGGCAGATTTTTTAATGGGAAAAAAATTAATGCTGTGTACTCCCCTGTCACAGATTTTTTCAACGCTAGATGCAAACAATATGTTGATGGCAGCTGCAAAAGAGGAGGCTACTGCAACTATATGCATGTTAAACCTCTCTCCAAAACATTTAAAAAAGGACTGTTTTAGCAGATGTACCTATAGCATCCAGAATACCGCATAAAAAAGCGTTCTGAAAGTGAAGACTCTTTCTAGAGGAAGAGAAAAGAAAGAAGAGATCGAAGAGATCGAAAGGATAAAGACAAAGACAGAAAAAAAGAAAAAAACAGGTCAAGATCAAAAGAAAAAAGAAGATCTCGTGAGAAAGATGAGAAAAAGCACAAAAGAGATAGATCTCGCTCTGACAGAAGCTCTGAGGAAAGAAGAGACATCATTAATGAATGGAATCAAAATTACTATAAGTGATTGTATAAGGATAATTCGCCAATATCAATAAAAATCACTTCAGCCTATAACCTAACTTTTTTGTGGCTTTTAGTTTGAATGTAAATATAGATACTTCCATTTTTCATTCTATTCTTCAGTCAGCTTATTTAAAAGCTTTGATTTTTGAAACTTTTAATTTAAAAGTTATTATTTTTTTATCTTTTCATTTCTTTGGAGACTATGACTAAATATTTCGATAAGACCCTTTTATAAAACAAATGATTCTTATAAATTTAAATATCTTGAATTCATGTCGCTTTCGTGAGATATTTTTATGCTATGAATGAATTTGCTTTATTTATTCGATTGTTTTTAGGGACTTTTAATGACCTCCTGTTTTTTATCTTTTTTAGAAAGTAAGTTTTCTTGTAAGGATCTAACTACACTAATTTTATTTGGTTTGATCTCTGAAAAATCAATTTTTCGTTTTAAATGTTCTGTATCAATTGATTTATTGGCTGACTGAGAGTTATTTACCATGTTTGAAACATTTGAGAAGGACTACCCGATAATATTATAATTTTAAAATGAGTTTTTTAAATCATCTTCATTATCTATAATTGATTTTACCTATTCATTTAGCTATTTTTCATTTTACTTCTTTTTATTTTCTTAATATTATTAGTTATTCATCAATTACTCATTTTATTTATTCTCTGGGGTCCTGCCTAATTTAAAATAATTAGGAAAGTTTATCTCAATTTGTTTATGTTTTAATTATTTATTTTAAGATGAATGATGGGATGAAATAAAAGTTGATGGGCGATTTAGTATTTCAGGGGTCATTGAATCTTTAATTTTACTAAGAGAGGATATTCCACTGTTCACCATACTGGGATTTACTCCTGTGCATTGTTTGGTTTGCAACATATCGTATTTTTACTCATCCTTGAGAGAACCCCTCAACACATCTTTAGAAAGCAAATGAATTTTATTGGTATTTTCTAATTTTAAGCGTAATTTTTACAGATTATCGTTATTAAAGTAAGATTCTTTTTTGGGATTAGAAAATACATAAATCTTTCTTTCTCTTCCTTTTTTCAAAGATTCCTTATCACTTTATTTTAAATTTAAATTTTTATGAACCTCTCCTGTTAGTCGAAGATGCGAGCATTTGTTATCTTTTAATTGATTATTTTCATAACGCTTCGACTCTTTGAGGCATTTTTAAAAAAACCATTTGCTGCACATATCCATTTAACTGGGCTCTGTCACAACATGAGGACGATTGATTTTTTTATGTGATTATTAGTTTTCCTCAGAGAGGAGATGCTTATTTTTCTATTTCCAATTTTCCTTAATATGTTCCTGACTTTTGCATATTTTTTTTGAAATGGTTATATTCATTTGAATTAATCTTATATTTATCCGTCAAGTATAGATATCAAAAATTTAAAGATGACTTCTATGTCCAGATTAATTATTTTGATACTAAATGTTAAAATAAAAATACTTTTTGCCTTATTTTATCACTCATGTTTTTGACTTATTTGTTTTTTATAATTTAATGAATTTAAGTTTTTAGCTTTACGTCCAATCATATTTTATATATACTTTGAATCTTTTCAATTTGCAAATAAATTATTGGGATATTTAGCTTAAAGTTATTTCAATAAATTTTAAAATGACAACTCAAGGCGGCGGACTCATTGGCATTTTGAGAAACCTTAGAAAGAACAAAAAAGAGGAGTTACGAATCCTTGTTTTGGGTTTGGATAATGCAGGCAAAACCACTATCCTTAAGGCACTTTCCAATGAGGTATTTTGTTATTAATCCAGGATATTTCGACCATTACACCAACACAAGGCTTCAACATTAAGAACCTTACCCATGATAAATTCAAGCTCAATGTTTGGGATATTGGAGGACAAAAGGCACTGAGAGAGTATTGGGGAAATTATTTTACCAACACTGATGCCCTCGTTTATGTGATAGATTCTGCAGACACCAAGAGAGTCAAGGAAGCCGGAGAATAGTTGGAAAAACTTCTTGTGGTAATTTATCAGTAATGAAGGAAAAAGAACTTTCAGGTGTTCCTCTTCTTATTTTTGCTAATAAGCAAGATCTTGTACAAGCTCTACAACCTGATGAAGTAGATCATACCTAATATAGATCTTATAAAACCTAAAATTGTAAGAAATAAAGAGCAGAAACTGGACAATTACAGCTTGTTCAGCCAAAACACAATAAGGTCTTGAGGATGGATTGAGCTGGCTAATCTAAAATGTTAAAAAATGATCAATGCCTATAAATACAAAGATATTAGCTTTGTTTAAATAAGAAATATTTAATACTGATAAAGCCTTAATTATTGATCATAGATCTTTGAATATTGGATGATTAAGCAAATTAAAGCTATCTGATTCAACCATCTATCCACCATTAAAGGGGTCATACTTCAATTTATAAAAATATTTGCTTCTGAGAATCTTAACATTCGTGGTATCGTCAAAATAAATAATTCCTTTGAAATTCAGATTTTTTTAAGGGTTTTTGTTAATGACCACTAGTTCACTTTGTTTGCGATTTAATAAGCTTATAGATTTCAGTGATCCATTTGCTTTTCTTTTCCTGTAACTAGGAGGACGGTCTATAGTTTGTTTTGACAAAGCCTTTTCTCTTCCAAGATTGATTTTTATCTTTATTTGATTGACAGCTTCATTATTTGGCTCTTCAACTACATCTGAAAGAAATATTTATTAAGAAACAGTTCGATTATTTTATTTGGCATTCTCTTCAAAATCTTCTCCCTCAGGAATAACTGAATCTCCTCTTTATCTATGGGCAGGTTCTTCAATTATCTCCGTAATTTCATTTTTTGAAATAGCCTTGGAGGGAGAGATTTCTCTAACTTAATTTTTTTTCTCTTTCAGTTAAATTGCCTTGGTGGAAAGTATAAAATAAGAGAAGGGGTGTTCGTATAGTAAATTTTCATTCAAAAAACCCAAGAAGGAAAAAGCTGATTTTGGGTTTTCTCGTTCATATACTTCGCAACCCCTTCTTGCAGTTTCGCTAATAAGCTCAAGCTCTGATATTTTTGTATGAAAGATATTAATCTAATTTTTTTAATTTAAGCAAGCAATAGCATTACCTTCTGAGATGAAATTGATGTCGATAATGCTGGATATCTCATGACACATAAGGTACTGACTGATTAACTGTCCATTGAGGCAAGAATAGAGTCTGATAACTGTGCCCTTAATACTTCCAGAAACTAACCGATATCCGTTAGGACTTAATTTTACAATAATTATAGCTGAATTAGTCTTAGTTTACATTATTTATGTGCCATAATACTGATCTCATGTTTTATTTCCGATTCATCACTTTTTTACTATATTTTGAAGTCCCGTTTTTAAGAATGCGATTTAATTCGAGAATTCATCGACATTATACGAGGCTGAGAGCGAATATCAGCTAATAATTTATTTGTTTTTATGTTAGTAAAATTTTTAACTATTATTTCTCCTTTTTTTTCGCTGTTGTAAGCTAAAGTTAACCCTATTTATAAAAAAATGTACCTTCTCGACTAATATCACATATTATTCTAAACCCATTGCCAGCAGACCCATTATAAATAGGTCTGAGACTGGGAAAATGAACAACATAAAGCTGCTCAGAACTAGACAGAAGGATGCACCTCCTACTTGCCTTAATCATTTCAATTTAAAAAGTTAAGGTCATTTTGCATATTACTTAATTGGCTAGATAATCCCAAATAATCATCAAATTATTGTGATTCACTTCATCGCTTTTTGAGACATAGGCAATATAGTGAGTATTTGGAATAAATGAAGCTGCATGAGTAGTTTGCTTTGTTTAGTTGATCTTTAGCATCTTAAGACAATCGTAGACTGCAATATTGACTTTGGTGCAGATAAGCAGCAGTTCTTCATAAAACTCTGCATGGTAGATAATAGTTAAATTGTTTGAAGAAACATAATATTTTTCTTAAACTCCATCCTTGTTTTTATAATTTTGAGTTCCCCTGTTACTTCTCCTTTCGCTCATATATCAACTATGCTATTATAATTCAATAGACCTAAAATTAATCTAAATTTCTATAAACAAAAGCAAGCTTTTTAACTTACTATTGTGATACAAATTTGAATATTCAAGCAATAATAATTGTATATTGTTATTAAACACATGGGGCAATAATAAACAAAATAACGAGTCATTATTAACGAAAATTATCACATCATCAAAGAAATATCATTAGGAGAGTATTGGATTAAACCCAAAAAAAAGAACTAGGAGCTCATGTTGCGTATTGTCACTTTTTATTTGGAGGAAGAAGTTGTCGAATTTTTAAGATTGTTGGAAAAAAGAAAAAAATTAAAAAATCCTCATTTACTTGAGCTAATAGAGTTTAATAGAGTCTTTTAGCAGCATATGTGCTCTTCGACCTTTAAGGTAAAAACGATAGCTGAGCATCCTTTCAAAACACTACAGGATGATCTTGTATAGAGATCAAAGACATCTCCTAAACGTTATTTTACTGAGGATGAGCTTTGGAGTATTCTCTATAGTTGCTGTCATGCCCTTTATTCTTTGTACATTAATAAAATATCGCATGAATCGTTAAGTCCAAATTTAATGTTTATTAATACTGCAGGAATCATCAAAATTGCGGATGGAATAGTTGTAGGATGTGTAAAAAACTATCTGTTATTAATGAGCTAAGAGATCTAGCAAAAGAATGTGAGATATGTATCTCCAGAACTTATCAATTTAATAGAAGACAATAATTTTTATTACTATGATAAGGAAAAGTCTGATGTATTCATTTTAGGCATGATAATCCTTGAGATAGGGAACCTAAAACCTGTTCCATATTTTAATATTAGTAATAAAAAATTTGACTTTGGTGAAATCATCCCTGCCCTGAATGAATTTAAAATCAGATATACAAGCAAACTGACAGATGTTATTTAAAGAATGCTTGTTCAATAGGCTAAAAATAGATGGAAGTTTGAATAAATTATAGAGAGTATCGAAAATAAGACTATACATATGAATTCAGAGATTACTTCAAGTAACTCTTCATAGCTAATTAGCTTCGAATAGTTAGGCAAGACTGTGCTATTCTAAAAACCTAAGCCTATGAATCCTGCCAATGTAGTATTTAATAATCAATCAAACTTAACAATAGTGTAAAAAGTAAAAGAGCCTGTTAAAATTTTACCGAATAATTTTAATAATCAATCCACTTTAGTTATGCAAAGAAACAATGAAATTCCTCCTAGAATGATGCCTATGAATTTTCAACCTCATTAAATCAATAATACTTATCGAACTAATAATCCATACGTCGAACCCTTTAGAACAAATCCTTCTTTATCCATTCCAAATAACAATAAGCCAAAAAATATAATGCACTTAGTAAATACTCCTATTTAAAATCTGTATACAAATTCGATGATGAAAGCGGATAATCCAAAAAAAGACAATTCGTTAAATCTTGAACCATTTAAATAATTTTTATAAAAGAATATATCCATGCAGTATAAAAACGATACCTTATTTAATCAGGTTGGAAAAGATACTAAAAAGTAGGCAGAAGCAAATTATACCCCTTATTTGCATCTTGCAAACTATTCTAATACTACTTTACAACCCTATAGTCAAAACAATCATTTTAAACACTAAGGCTATTAGCCCATTTACCATAATCAAATTAGTAATTATCCTTTCTGTTATTCGAAGTTGAAAGCAACTATTTTAGAACCAGAACCTATACTAAAATAACATCGTTTTTCAGAAATAAAATTTGGAGGAATTTAATTGAATAAATTATAAAAATAGCAGGGTGCATTTGTCGATTGCATGAGAAAAACATAATAAAAATAACTATAAAAAAACAATAAACTAAAAAATAATCAAATTTCAAAGCTAAGTGAAAGAATATAGAATGAAAAGGGAATATTTGTAATATAAACAGATTAAAATGGAAAATATGAAGGATTTACAATTAACGATAAGAAAAATGGAACTGGTAGAATAGAATACTTAGATGGAGGTTATTATGAAGGGCAGTGGCAGGATGACTGCATGTAGGGCTATGGCAAACTCTACTACCCCAACAACAGCATTGCCTACGAAGGATATTGGTCGCAGAATGAGTTTAACGGCACAGGAAAAGTCTACAATGAGCAGCCCGACCTCAGCTCAGATTGTGTCGATTACCGCGACTTTGGAAAAATAGGAGAAAAATGGCTGTTTTACGAGGGTTAGTTTTGCCATGACTCTCGGCATGGAAGGGGAATGATGAAATTTGCGAACGGAGATAAGTTTGTTGGTAGCTTTAGTAACGATATCGCTGAGGGGTAGGGCAGCTTCTATTGCAAGAATGGCGACATCGTCAAAGGGGTGTGGTCCAACAATAAATTTGTAAAAATTATCTGATATTATTAAATGATATATTCTAATATTTAAATTCATTTATCTATGAGCACCGAATAAAATACTATTACTTGAAATAATAATCAATAATTTCATTCCAAGTCAAACAGTTAAGATTATACTCTTAAAGGTACATTTTTGTTTGATTGATAAGTTTGGAGACTAGTCCTTATTCGTTTAATTTAGGACAGTTATGACATTTAAATATCGGCATGCAGCAGTAAGTGCGCGACATCAACCAGTTTCTCAACTCCTTTGCCATTGCCTATCAAGACTCGGAGACCAAGGTACTGCAGTCGTCCTCCCACACA
>Ga0302186_10000131_pt1 | contig 66376 bp, 42 predicted proteins | sample II_Bog_E1_2_FD_198782 | JGI IMG/M metagenome (GOLD analysis project Ga0302186, IMG submission 198782) | Peat permafrost microbial communities from Stordalen Mire near Abisko, Sweden - II_Bog_E1_1 | ecosystem: Environmental > Terrestrial > Soil > Wetlands > Peat | place: Sweden: Abisko...
AACAGAAAGTTTAACTTTAAAAAGATAGGAAACACTTTGAGTAAGGGAGAAGTTAACTTGAAAAAAACAGGGCATACGTTGAGTAACAGAAAGTTTAACTTTAAAAAGATAGGAAATAAGTTGAGTAAGAGAGAATTTCTATGCAAACACATCTTCAATTCATGTAGTAAAACATTTCTCTTCATAAAAAGCAAATTTAATAAATGTCATCCAAAAATGTATAATCGTCATATCTTTTGAAATTTTAACAATCCTTTCGAAATAATCTTCTTGTTAAACAATCAAAACTAAATCACAATTTAGATGAAATTGACAATAAATGTATGGATCTTCTAAGATACATTTGTTAAATTCAAATTATTGCTAGGAAATAAAAGTAGAGTTAATGAGTATCCTCAACATTGAATTCTATTCAAATTCAAGTTATTTGACTTTAAACTGTTCTTAATTATCAACAATTAAAATATAATTTGTATTAAAAAGTCTGTAAAATATTTTATTAATATGGCTTACTATACTTTTCATTGTGTTAACTTTGGTAAAAAATTGAATTTTCAAAGACACAAATAAATAATTTTTAATTTAAATAATACTCGAAATAAAATAGATTTTAGAAAATTAACCTCTTATTATTATCAAAGACTATAAATGCATATCTCCAATATCTGCTTTAAAATAATCTTCTTAAATGAATTAATTACTAAAATAATAAAATATATGAATCAGTTAAAATATTAAAATTAGAATTCCTCCTCCGTTAGTACTTCATTTTTAGATTTATTGCTTCATATTAAGCTTACAGCACAAGATCTTCGAAAATAAGACTGGAAAGCTCAGAAAACATTTTACTATTAGAATATTATCATTAAAAGTTTAAGTATTCATCAATATAATGATCCTTTAGAGATAGTTTGATATTTGATTATAGTTATTAATACAAGCTACTTAGACTATAAATTAAAATAAAAAGTAGAGATTATAGTCAGATAATTGAGATCCATCGATTTATTCAATATGGGAGTAAGCTAGTGTAATATATTTTTCAGTTGCTATATTCTAAAATCTTTCAGCAAATACATTAAAACGCATAAACATAATAAGATATGCCAATTATCTAAAAAGAAAGTGGAGGACAAAGATAGTGATTGATTAATAATATTTCTGTCCTTGCCAATAGAATTAATTGAAATATTATTATTTAAGAATAGTTTTTCTTTTTCTGTAGAATTAAAAAGATGAGTCAAAAATATTTTGCCCAGTAAAATCAATCGCAAAACGCAAAATAAAAATCGATACATAAACTGGCGAGCAAAAACAGAGGTTTCTAAACTCCACAAAAGAAATAGTACTACTCAATCATTCATAACAAAATCAAAATATAGTACAGCAATCACGAGTATAAGAATGTCTACGATAAACTTCTCAAAATGGACAAACCGTAACCTGCATTTATGCCATTGTATCTCTAAGATATAATATCGTCTGTAAACAAAATGCTGAGAGAATATATTATTCATAAGGAAGTCTACGCGAATGGAAATGTGCAAGCCTGCATTCATCAAGGCAAAGATACAATTCAGAAGCTATATTAGCTGTTCTTTCTAAATGACACGTTCATAAACGATACCAAAAATGTAAATACTGGCCTAAACAAATAATTAGCAAGGTTTTTCATCGTCACGCTCAATTTTATCATGAATCTGGCCTTTATATCTGCTCTTCAATCTAAAATAGTAATGGCAAAAGATCTGTATGAAGTTTGCTTCTCAATGTGCTCGCAGATAAATTCCTCCTCTCCTTCCGTACATCTTCGATAATTTAGAACTATAAACTATTAAGGAAAACCGGGCAATGCTTACTTGTATTTAACAAAATTTATGATTTATAAAAATAATTTTTCGAAACAGTCAATTTATATTTCTTTAATTTGTTCTACATTCGGCTTGTTACTATTTTTAAAGCAGTTTTTTATAATATTATTCCTGATATATGAAACAAAAATAATTATATATTTAAATAAATATCTAAATAAAGGATTTAATAAAAATATTATTTTATTGCCATAAAGATAAGCAAATTGAAATATCTTTGTGTAAAATATAGTTTATAATAAATTAATTACTAAACAAATAAAATATATGAATCAGTTAAAATATTAAAATTAGAATTCCTCCTCCGTTAGTACTTCATTTTTTAGATTAGTTGCTTCGTATTGGGCTTACAGCACAAGCTCTTCGAAGATGAGGCTGGAAAGCTCAAATAACATTTTGCTATTATCGTAATCTAAGTCGACTCGGTCGTCAATCTGTTTCATTTATTCGAATATCATCTTCTCCTCGCGTTCTTACATTTTTTTCTGATAGAAAGGAGACTGTTCGGCTCGTGGAATGCTTTAGTCATCAAAATCAAGATGAATTCCACAAAGAGTCAAGACTTGCTTCTGTATTTTTTACTTCACTTGAACAAAGATTATGTATAATGCTTATTCAGTAATGTCGTAGTGAGTCATACCTAAATTGTTTGTCCAGGGGAATGGCTCACCTTAGCTGGAGAAAAACGGTCTAAATGTTTGTAATTAAGCATTGACAGAATCAAAAACAGCTCGATTATGGGCATGGACTGATTATCTTGCGATTTATGAAGTAAACTCATAATCTTTAAACTAAATTATATAAAAGCTGTACCATTTAGTGTTCAAAAGCTTCAAAGAGCTCTTAGCTCAGGACTAATCTCAAGTCCTTCTCATGCAGAAGTCCTTTTGATAGTCTGCTTACTCTTTCATTGTAGTTGAATCCATAAAACATTCTTAAGCTAGCCAAAACTTCTTCCTTGAATCCGTATTAAATGAAGCAAAACAAATTCTTGAGGTATGCCAAAATAGAAAGTAGATGGGTAGGAAATCCTTCAGGAGGAATATATTCCATGGCTCCAACCTGAATCCCCTCTCTTTGGTAGAGTAAAACGGTTATTTGCTCAGCAGTTAGAGTTTAGTGGACAATTTACTTTCCATTAGATAACATTTTTTTGGCCAATGCTTCAAGTAATTCACTGTAATGAACTCTTTCATTGGGAGAGAATGGCTTAAAATTTTATTAATTAGGAAGAAACAAGAATTCCAGTTCTGTCAGCACATCGATAAAACATTTTTAAGCAGTTTATTGAACTTTTGTGACTTCAAATTGTTTTGGAGGTTACTAAACCGGGTCAGTTTGTGCCTAATTTTGATTAGATATAATTGGTTATCCGACAGCAATTTCCTGAGTTTAAATTGGTGAGGTGGACACTTCTTGAGTTTATGTTTTTTTGCCCTTAAAATTAGTCTCTGTGGGCTTATTTTCCATGTCAATCATTTGAATTTTGTAGACAAATCTTCTTTGAGCACTGTTTTCTATTGGAATGTAGTTGTTTTGGTAGACAAAATATTATAGCAAAGGCTTCTTGACCTACCATTCTTCAGTCAAGATAGAACTAACTTCATTTACATCTCTATTTTTGTTGCCAATCTTTACTGTTTTAGAGTCACTGCTTTTCTTTCCTTTTGTTTTTTTGCTGCTACTGTGTTCTGATTTAGTATTCAGCTTGCTTTTAGGCTTCAGCGATTTTGTACTTTTAGTTTTGCTGAGAGAAGCATGATTCAGACTTTATTCGCTTACCCCTCTCGTAAGAGGCTTTTTGTGAGTCTTTTTGGGGAGTAAGTGCTCAGTAGATTTCGATCTTTTGAGGGATTTGGTATGCTGAGAATGTTGCTTGGATGTTGATACCATATTCTTTTTGGAACTATTCATCATTTTCTATAATTGATAATAATAAGAATCGCAATGGTAATAAAATTTAATAGTATATTGGCATATGTCAATTCATAAAATCAGACTCAGCGAACAACCAGAGAATAATATTTCTTTTTCACATCAACAATCAATAAATCGCCATTATGACCCGAAATATAAGAAAAAAGGATCGTTATATCAGAAAGCACTAAGAACTCCCAACTATACAAGAACCAAAACAGACGAGAGAGAACTTTCAGCCATCTTGAAAAAATAAAGTATCAATCCCGCATCAATTTCCATGAATATAGCTCATTCTGTCTCCAAACTGAGTCGAGGTAAAAATAGGAATGCCACTCAAGCTGATTCTAAAAAAAATAAAAAGGGAAAACATATCCTAAGTGTTATTAATTTAAGTAAGTATACGGATGATTCAAAGGGAAAGGGAAGTTCTAAAGTAACAAAACGGAAGCAATCAGTGGGTAATTTTGGTGATAAAATTAAGTTAAAAGTTGAAGATTTTCAAATCTTAGCAAATTGCCTATAAGAGTACGTTAATGAAGAGCGTAAAAACCACAGCGAAGTAAATTTACATTAAATACTGAAAATAATTTGCGCTTTTAACCGATCAGAAATAGCTCCATTGTCCAAACCTTTGTAAACCTTGATTAATCGAATTATTAATTCAATTCAATTTAGTTTACCACAACCTCAGCAGCATCTAAAATCAATTCTAAAGAAATCAATATCATTTGACAGTCCGAGCAAGCATAATATTGAAGAATAGGATGATGAAGTAACATTCACTGTCAAAAAAGGAATTCCTAATAAGTAGTCCAGTCATAAAAAATAAGAAATCACCTACGATGTAAAGACGTTGTAATAAAATTTAAACAAATTAAAGTATGAATCTGATCGACTCAAATATTTTTTTTAATAAATATCTTCGAAAGATCAATAGAGTAAAAATAGAAATATTGATCGACTGAAATTAGAAGAAGAGAAGATTAAATAGCTTAAGAAGCTGAAAGAAATAGCAAGGGAGCAAGCTCGCATCATTAAAGAACTTTAACACAGCGAGGAAGGCGATGGGACATTCCGTTCAGATTCACCCATTTGATATCTACATTTCCTCAGATTTTATTTTTATCATACTCTTTCATTAAAAACGTAAATTTAAATTTACTAATATCCATCTATCATAATTTAGGTTTCAATATTTATACCCCTAAAAATAATTAATAAACCTGTTTCGAGGCGGGATACCATTCGTGGGTAATATTTTTGACTTAGTTTATTTGGTAGACATCGGAAAACCATCTCTTTATCTCTGGATATTTTTAATGATCCTACCCGAAATATTTGAGATTTGTCAATTCGTAAAAGAAGAGGAAATCAGCAATTGTTGGAGACGTGCCTGTGATAAATTTGGTCCCATTTTTTCCTAATATTTAGTTAAATTTTTAAATTGCTTCATACATTTTATTCCAAAGTGATTTTTTGTGGTCCTAAGATATTGGCTTCTGTGCAAAATATGCCCCGAGGTACATTCGAAAAGGTTTTATCAGAGCAAGTCGAAAGTAGTTTTGATACCAGTAGATATATTGATTAACAATTGCTTTTTATTGAATAGTTTGTCCGTGATATTTGGCAATAAGGGGATACTTTTCACAGAGATATATCATGATAGCTCCACTTTCTCCCAAAACAAAATCTCCATCTTTAATAATTGGAACCTTTCCTGCCGGATATATATCTAAATAAGGTTGTTTTCGTTGCTATCGCTGAAGCATATCAATGGTGACCAAATGGCAAGGTATCTTTCCAATATCAATCAAAGTTTTAATGGCTCTAGCCGGTTGGCTGGCTATATTCCAATAGAAGATAAGTTGGGTCATATCTAATCAGATATATTAAATAAACTATGATGTTGTGCTGATGATCATACCCTAAAAGAAAGTAAACTATTAATCATTCAAATCTAATAAAATCAGTTGTTCCATTAATTTTTTATAATAGTGAAAATGAACGGGGCTAACTAAAACTAAGAGCAATAGAGACAATAGAGACAAAGTGAACAACAGTAGTAAGCGCAGGAATATGATTCTTTTCTCTATAAATTTCAGCAGCAGATCATTGATGCTTGGAAACCTGTCCCACATACAAGTAGCAATGTTGTCCTGTATATCATCCTCAGTACATTTTTAATTATAGAGGCTCAATTTGTATCGGTTTAGGATTGGGGCTTATTCTCTCTGCACCTAACTCTCAATAAATTTACACACAATACGACAATGTATGTGGGGTTGATAGCTCTCTTTCATCCACTCTTAACGCCAGTTGTACTTTTACTTTTACCTTGACTTCGACCTTGGCATCGCCAGTTTATATGTATTATGGCTTTTAAGGATTTTATCAGAATCACAGAAGATACTTAAAATATTTTAGCACTGATCAGTTATCATCTGGAAATATATGGATCAGCACCGTAATTACTTTATTAGATAGGCATCAACTGATTGCGGAGATTACTATACCAATGCACAGACATTTTTTAACACTAATGTACCAAGTGGAACAGCTGTTGATGGAACAACTGCTTTAATTGGGTCTAATCCAGCTTTTCCTTGCGGAACCATTGGTAGAATCTTTTACAGACTTAAAAAATAAGTAAAAAGTTTCACCATTACCAATAGTTTAGGTACTACCATTCCTTATACTCAAAAAGGAATTGCATGGCCCTCAGATATCGGTCGACATATTGCCGCGCCCACTAATTTGGCAGCTATTGACGTCACCGACTAAACGTGGCTAGTTTGGTTCAGACCAGCAGCAAGGAGTAGTTTTTATAAACTAAATGGAATTATTAATCAAGACATGCCTGCTGGTACATACACAGTCACATTTTTAAATCGTAAATTTAACTTAAAGCAGATCTTGATCCAAGTTTCGGCAAAAAATTGTTCAGTCTTAGCAAATCTAATTTTGTAGGTAATCGTGATCTATTTTTGGGAATAGCTTTTCTTGCTCTTGGTGGAGGTTGTTTTATTCTGCTAATTGTATTTTTATCGAAATGGATAGCCGAGAAGAGAGATCGTCAAAAATTCTAATGATGAGCTTTTATTCCATTATTATAATCCATATTGACAAACCCTTAAATTATGATTTAGGGTTGTTTTAAGAGATAGGTAGCCAATAAAATATCCTTGTGTAGAATATTATCAAATTAATGATGATTTTAGATATATCTGTTGTTTGAATTAAATAGGTTTGGCTCATTTCAATTAAACTTAATATCGATGAGAATCATGAGTAATGATCTGATAATTTTGGTATATCTTTGTTTTATTAGATAATTAAGAGCTTATAATTACATCTCATTATAGCTTTTTACTTGTTGTATTTCATTTGAAATCTAAACCCTGTAAAAGCTTTCAATTAAGTTAAATTTAATCAAACTTTGGCGCAATTGTTGGTTGAAATAGGATTCAATTTTATTGTTGAAATAACAATAAAATATCTTAACTCATGGCATTTTTGTATAAAAACAAATGCAAAGAGTTTGTCCTTCTTTTCATCACAAGGATCATGAGAATGTTTTCTTATGGCATGCTCGCCCTTGTCTTTTTCGACAACCTTTTTTTTAAGGGACTCTCAACTGACGAGGCCAGCTGGATTCAAAGCGGAATTGTGTTTGGGGACATCATAATATCACTTGTACTCACCACTCAGGCCGATCGCTTTGGCAGAATCAATACACTAATGTTAGGTGCTCTCTTAAAGCTAATTACTGGATTGTGCTATGCTGAATCTAACAGCCTCATTATCCTTACTATATCAGGAATATTGGGAGTCATTTCAGTCACTGGAGGAGAAATTGGTCCTTTTATGCCCATCGAGCAATCTGCAATATCACAATTAGTCGAATAATGTACAGATGATAGGGATCAAATAAATGAGAATGTAGCCAAAGCCTTCGGATACTACAATATGGCTGGGTATCTCGCACAAGCAGCTGGAGCTGTATTCGCTGGATATTTTATCACTATTAGTATTCATGATTTCGGATATGCAAAAATGGAGGCAATTACTAATGTCGTCAGATTTTATGCCTTGATTGGGGGATTCATGTTTATTGGCTATTGCTTGATGAACAGAAACGAAGTGGAAGCACATTAAGTAAAATAAAAGAAAATAGTAAACTGCACAGGAATTCATCGTGAAAATTTAAGCACCATTTTGACCTTGAGTGCCCTGTTTTCTGTTGATGCATTTGCAGGGGCATTTATTGTTCAAACCTATCTCTCCTATTACTACGAAACAAAATATGATTTAAATTTTGACAATATCGGCTTAGCACTTTTCGTATGCAATATTGTCAGCGGCATCAGTGGAGTTCTATCATCAAAGTTAGTCAATAAATGCGGAGCAATGGCAACAATGATCTATACCCATCTCCCCTCCAACGTTTTTCTTCTGTTGATTGGTTTTGTTAGCACTCCTTCTCTTAGCATAGTTCTTCTATTTGCAAGATTCTGCATTTCTCAAATGGATGTTCCTGCGAGACAAACTTATGTGTCAATGATGGTATCTAGCTCATAGCGATCAGCCGCAAATGGAATAACCAACATTGCCCGTTCTGTTGGAGTCTGCATTGGTCTAGGCCTAAATGGTTATTTTATGAAATTAGACGTAAACTCCTTTTAATTCTCTCTTCCTTTTATAATTTCTGGAGGTCTGAAAATCATATATGATATAACCATCGGATGCTGCTTTTTATGGAATAAAAGAAAAGCGACAATACAATAATCAAGTAAAATTGAAAGCACAGAGCTTGTGGAAACACCTTCTCTAAATATACAAGAGGTGAGAGATGGGGAAGGAAAATGATAGCTATCTCATAATGAATAATTTAAGAAAAGAATTAACAATTACATAAATTAATAATCATTTCATTATTTTTTTAGCCACACTCACCTTTTGATTTTTAGGCAAGATTGAACTTGTGATAGGAGTGGAGTTTTCCTCATTCATGTCATCTAATATATTCTTTTTCTATTTTTAGGACTTCATTGCATAATTTGAAATTGTATTGGAGACTATATACTTAGGTTTTTCTTCGTTAATATCATACAAAATATTTTTTTTCTCCTTTTACTGCTTCATTGCAAAAGTTGATATGACATTTGAAACGATATACTTGGGCTTTAGATCAGCTTAGAAGGAAGCCTCCAGGAAAAGAGAAATATTATCAAAAAGAAATCTGAACACAAAATACCCAAATTTGTGTTTGATTAGAGAAGTATTGTTAATATTATTCGACCGCAGGTTAGATTTAGTTTATTTCAACAATTTTTGGGCCTATAATTTGTGGTTTATTAGTTATCTCTATCCGCGGTTCATCTTAGATTTCAAACTACACAGCCAACGGTTCAAATAATGTTTACCGAACGGGTGAGGAATTTAATCATAATACTTTAAAGCATTTTAGAGGTTCATCTTTGCCGATGCGTATTATTATTCACAGAAAAATTTAATGTATCCAATGGCTGCTTAGCAACAGGCAGTTCCTAAACCACATCCCAGTTGGGCAAACTAAACACGCGCTGTTTGAAAAAAGACTTTAGCATTTGCATCTTTGCCTTGAGCTAAATAAATGCATGCCTTTATCCTTAATAAATTAGCAACAACTAGATATTTGTTTCTCTTCTGCCCAATGACCAGTCCATAGTTAAGATAATTTTCAATGGGACTATTTTTAACTTTTCTGACCACAAATAGAATGGTCACAAAATATACTATGACAATGTCCAAAGATTACTTCTTTTGGACATTTCTATCCGTTTGAATGGATTTTTTCTTTTTATTCGCTTCTATATTTGCTAAAATTTGATTATCTGTTATCTGTCGTTGGCTTGTCTCATTCTCCTATTCCTCAGTCGCCTATACTTTGAAGACATTTTCGTAAAATTTTCTGAGAGGATAGTTATCTCCAATAAAACTCATTTCCCTTAAAAAAATAGTCTTATAATTATCCTACTCGAGTAAAAATAGCTACTGCGCCCTTTGATTGTATTGAGACAGCGTACCAACATTTCTATATATCTTTTCTAATCTTTTCACTAATTATTCGCAGATTCTTTCGTGATATCTAATTTTTTCCTCCTGACTCAACTAGTTTTCCACATCAATGATAAGATGAGGGTGTACAATGTAGTACTTACAGCCGGTTTTTTAAATGCATTGAACAAGTGAATGACTCATTAACTTCTTTACTGTTTATTTCCACTTTCCACCATTTGCAAATATCTTGGACATCATTTCAATATCGAGGCCATTTGGAAGCAAACTGAGGATTTTGATCATTTCTGAAGCATCCTTAAATTTATGATGAATAACATTCAAAGATATCTTCATTGCCGTTTCTACCACTTTGTTCATGCCCAATGAAGGGTTGTATTTACTTTAAATTCCTTCGTTAAATTATTCACTTATGTTGGGCTTGAGCAAAAGTTAGTAAAGCTCTGATAAACTTCTATATGCTAAAAGAGAAGATGTGAGGCAAATAGCTTCAGGGTGCCCATTCAAAAATTAAAAAAATGAATGTCTTTTAATATCTCTAATATTATTGTTTTCTAAACTGAAGAAATCGTCAAATTCTTTCTTCTGAATGTTACGAGTATTTTTTTGGAAGAACAAACTCTCAGCCTGACTATCAGTAAGTCTTCCTAATTAATATAAAGCCTAAGAACAAAAATCAATTTGCCTGCCTATGGAATGACGATTAGTAAAGATGAAATAGACTTTCATGCAATTCTTCATTATAATTTCAGCCAGTCTCTTAAAATTTTCCCTGTCATCTGAAGTCATTATGCTGTGACAGTTATCGAAAACAAGGAGAAGATGCTTTTCACTTAACTATTTTATTAATTTATTGGCATTCTAACCTGGAGTTTTGTTTAATTTCAGTTGAGGAGTTTCGAAAAGCTCAAGATCAAGCACTTCATAAATTTTGCCAATATTTTCACAACGACTTAGCTCTAGATAAACTACTCCGTCTTTAAAATAATTTCTAAATTGGATATACCTCACTAGTTCTCTTGCTAAAGTACTCTTCCCAATGCCAGATTGTCCAACAATAGTGATAAATCTTCTCTTTTGATTAATGAATTGTATAATTTCATGCAATTCTTTACATCTAGGAATGTAGTGCTCCACTCCACTCGGTAAATTTTTGTTGTATTAAGGGCGAGGGTTCAAATCATTGAAATTTTTAATTTCACTTCTTGGTTAAAAATGCTGTTTGCATTAGCTTTTTTTATGATTACAGATCAGCATAAATTTTTAGCATTAATGTTTAGAAAATTTACCTTTGAGAGTGAGCTGCTTTTTTGCAAACTCAAACGTTTCACATATCGTTGTCTTACTATTAATGCAGGTTAGGTAAAATAGTTTTACAAAATCTTGGCAGGCTTAGTCTAAAATTTGGTATTCATCTCGAATACAAATCACATGAGATGCACCAGCTTCTGAGAATACTTTGCCAGTAGATTAAGAATGACAGCTGGCCACAAAGACTAATTTTAGTGGTCTAATTTGTTAGTTCAAAAGTTAAACTAATTTTTAAGAAGTTACTTTAACCGACTCAGCAATATCATTTTCGAACAATAAATAATTTTATTAAGCCTTAACTCCATGCCCACAGAAATGTAAGATTTCCACGCCTTGTTTAATCCAATAATGAAATTTATCGACTGTGGCTGATTCATGAATATAATCTACTCGGCATTTCCCTTCTCTTAGGATTTTTTGTATTATAAGTTCCTATTAAAAATAGTTGATTTGAGAAGTTATTTAACGATTTTGTGAGTCAACTAAAGGCTGACTGTACATGAACAAAAAAGAAGGCACACTGTTGGAACTTATTTTATTGGCATCTTTGGCTTTATTTAAAAATTGAGCGAATATATAACAGAGAGGGTCATTTGCTGTACTTGAATGATTGAAAGAAGAGAGCATACTAATATCAATAGAATCAAATTTCAGACTGAGACTATTACTAATGGAAGAGTTTAATATGCTCAGTGATTAATCGACACGCTTTTCGACTTCTTCCAGTTCAAGCAGCCTTCTATTGATCAGTTCGATAGCCTATTTATCTTCGGGATGATTTTATTTTAAAAGAGCTATGCTTTCTTTGACTGTTTATGATTTATAGTTGATTTTTTCAGGAAAATCTTCCTTCATTCTGCTGATGATGGGAGAAGATGAAATGGAAATTGGAATTTCCATTTAATTTCTAATTTCCGATTACATTTTGATTTTGCCTTGCTACTATTTGAAGAAATTAAGCATGGATTCATTAGTTTCTGGCTTATTCTTAGTGGAAAGGGACACTTTCTTTGGCTTTTCATTATTACTGCAGATGAGTTCGCTAAAAATATTGTCGTCATTCTTCGATGACTCACTGTTCATTTCCTGCACTTTTTGAATTTATTGGTCGTCGAAGTGGTCGAATCCTTCTAGATTCAGTTCAATCATCTACTCGTTTTTATCTTTTTCTTTGTGCTGACTTAAAGCATTGAAATTCACTGAAATCTCCTATAGATCTTCCTAGATCATCTCGTAAACATTTTATTGATAATCGTTATCTGATGCGTGTTTTGTTATCTCTTCTTCCGCTTTGAACTAAAGACTATCAGGATTTTATCGTTAATCGTCTTGCTCTGTATGGGCCTTATCTGATTCAGGTTCGGTTTCATTGTAGCAACTGCCATCGAGTGAAACCTTTATCGTCTGACCATTGGGAGATTTGAATTTAATCTCCTTTCCTGATCCAAGCATCGACATTAGCTTTTTAATGACTTCCTAATCCTCTTCCATCAAAATGTATAATTCATAAAAACATAGCTAATAATTTTCAAATAAATACCATCTCATAAGTTTTGCTCAATTTATAATAACGATTTAGGATAAGAATATATCAAACTTGTTGCCAAGGAGATGGATCTAAATTCGCAGATCCCTACAGAAAAACTTATGATTTGTTCTATGATCGTCGTAAATGGTGAATCTTTTCATATCTTCCCTTTGGTTGTGCATTTATTGTTCGCTTTTACTTTGTGGTGATATGACTCATCTACGCGCTATGTGTTCGATAACATTTGTTTTGTATTTTGATTCTTTCTGACAAATATTTTGGATAAATGACTACTTCAATATTAGTACCCATTTTAGACCTTAAAGGGTTTTGCGACTGCGACTTTATTTATATCTTTGGAGTTATCTTTCCTATCGGAATAAATTCTCTATTACCGTCTTCTTCAAGAACTAAACTGTTGCTTATTTATACTTGTTTGCCATTTTAAAGTAGTATTTCTGCATTATTACCAATGCTTCTGCTGCTCTCTGTGATTTTATCAGGATCAAATTTGTTAATTCGGTCATGCGTATTCCAACTATTTTTTTTACCAATAGTGTCTAAATGCGATACTCTCAATGATTCAAATCTGGAGCGACTTGACCTTTATCGAAAGGTGCTTTCTCTTTATTCAAACGTAGTTTTCTTTACTTTTTTAATAGTTAGCTTGTTTCTCTGAAAAATATGTTTCAGTAAGGCGAAGTAAGTATGAATTGATTTTCCCTCATCTTCAGAGACAGCAAAATTTTAGCTCGTCCTATCAGCCAATCTATTGTGAATTGATATTAACTTGGCTTTATGAACTTTGGAGTTCATCGTCATTTTATTATAAATGTCAAAGATAATAACTAAAACTCCCCAATAAAATATCCCATAAACAAATTGGAAATTTCTAATTTTAAAGTAGCACAAAATAAATATCTGAATATTAAAAATTATTATAAAATGTTGAAAGAAACAACATCAGATGGCCGTTCATTAGCAGCACCCTTCCTTCTTTTTGAATTATTTTCTGACCGAAAGCGTACTTGTTGACTATTTTATCTTTTACTCAGCACCCAATCTCTCTATTACTGATGCAGTGAGCAACTAAAAGATACGACTTATATTGCAATCCTCCTTAGCGCTGACCTCCACAAATTTTATATTATATCTTTCTGCAAGATCCTCTCCCTGCTTTCGAGACACCTTTCTATCAGTTTACAGGTCTGCTTTCGAAGCGACTAAGATCATATTAGTCTCAGAATTGCCTACTTACTTGATTTGTTCAATCCAGTTTTAAATATGAGCGAAACTATTATTATCGATGATTGAGTAAGCGAGTACAATACCATGTGCCCCTTTATAGAAAGATTTAGTGATGTTTCTAAAGCGTTCTTGGCCTGCAGTATCCCAGATATTAAGGGTTACTTGGTGATTATTAAGTTCAATGCGTTTGATTTTAAAGTCCACACCGATGGTGCTGAGGTAATCAGTCTGAAAATTGTCTTCACAATATCGAACTAGTATACTAGTTTTGCCGACTCCACTATCTCCTACTACCAAATATTTAAGATTGACGTTGTGTTGATTTGCCATGCTATTTATTTTAAAATGATTAGTCAAATGAATGCATATATAATAATCTAAGAGTCTATTGATATATTGAAACTGTACAGCAAATGATATCCATCAAATCATTAATACCAACTGTGAGATCAAAAGATTAATACTATCGTAATCAACATAACATTTTACACAACTTTTAAAATAAGCATAAAATAGTATAAAATTATTTATCAATACACAGTGTTATCTGAGCAAAAGGGGTGAGTATTTTCATTAAATAAAAGACTTATTTGACTGAATCTCAAATTTAAAATTGATAAGAAAAGAAAAATATAAAATTGAAGTTATTTGTGTCTATATTAATACTTCTGATGAATAGTTCCAATCATGAAAGATAATGGATAATTTTTAGAGGGAAAATCTATGGAGATACGACTCTGAGTTTGACAATGTTACTTTATTGAATCAACTCAGCACTACCGTTCTTTTTCAGCCCCTGATTAACTATGAATAAATCAGACCAAATACTTCAGATACACAAATCAATTTTATGAACGCATTCGCAGGCGGAAAAGAGTGTAAAAATTCATTGAGGCTACTTTCCACTGAATATTTAGCCCCAACTTAAAAGGTGGAAGCATAAAACACAATATATTTTTGCATGCCATCAAAAAATGAGCGTAACAATGAAAAACGTTTTTCCTTGCTTCCCTACTACCATCTCAATAAAAGAGGTGAGCAAAGAACGTTGTCCCTTGATCAGCCCAACAAAGTTCTTATTATTAATGGCACAATGATAGTGGCCATATAAAAAAAATCCATAACTTTGTATCACATTCATGACGAACATCTCATGCTGAAGGATTTCGATTCTATTGGTATAGGCAGTAAACTGGTGTTAGCAGAACTGAGTCATGTCAATTATAAGGGAAAAGATTATCTGCTTGTGTTTGGCAATTAAAAGGAGGATATTAAACCATTTTTCAAATGTTTGGTTTATGAAGTGGCTTCATAAAAGCTAAAATTTATAAAGAAAGCAAATATATTTGAAAGGTAAACGTACAAGCCTATAATCCTATTTGATAATTACCACAATAGTGCGTTTGGAGAAGAGAAGTTTTGCTTGGTGGTTGGCGGCTTTTCAAATTATGAACAGCAAAATTATAATTTTGGAGCTTTGCAAATCCATCTACATCTGCTTCTCGAGGAGTGGATTGACTATCCTATGTTTTTAACAAACTAAATTCATTTTAACCAAAAACATACAATAACTTCAGGAAAAGCCTTAAAAATTACAACTGAAATTGTGAGTGATTAGTGCTGGCTTCTTTTTTGCACTTAGTATCAAACTTTAACCAAACTTTATCTACACTTTGGACAACAAAATGATGATAAATTTTTATTAAAATAACTTTAACTTTAAACAAAGACCTTAAGCATTAGGGATGAACGCATCGGAGAAATTGAACCACTTTTATACATTTAAAACAGCTTATACCTGATGCACGTTCCTGACAACTCTCCATAATCAAAAGATTAAATACCTTATCGCATTTACTGGTGCGATAAATCAATGTAAAGAGTGCGTTCCAGACCTCTCCGTTAACTGCTGACCCTCTTCCTGGCTAAATGATTGCCCTTATCTCATTGCAAAATTTATTTTTATATAAATTTCAACATATGAAACTATTTACCTATTGCTTCATCTTGCTTGCACTTCTCAGTTTTGTAAATGTCAATGCATAATAATAAGCTATTGAACCGGAAAGTGACGATATTCTTGATGTATCCGCGATTGACTAAAATGGAGATCAGTTCATAGTATTTTAAGAATTCTAATCCTTCATACAGGAAATGCCCCTACTAAAATAACACTATAAATAAGAGGAAATAAAAGATTTGACAAAGTTGGCCTTCTAAATGTTTGATAAGAACAAAGATAATAAACTTTAAAACGACGAATATCAACTATTACTTAAACATATGGCCTCAATATAGGAAAGCCAAATCGAACAAGCAGAGCAGGCTGCACAAGCTGAGGAGGCATAGGAATAGATTTGATTAACTCATAAATATTTGCTCTCTATATTGTCTTTTAAATGTTATTTGATGAACTCTTGAATATACTTGCTCTCTACTGATCACTGTCTGTTCAATATTAGAATTAGCAAAGGACTTATTTGGTTAAATGGCAAAGATATTTCTATGATAGTTTAACCCATTTATAGCATAAGGACCAAGAAATTAATTTAATAGCATAAGTCAATCAGCACCTCAATATTAAGGAAGTTGATAAAATGATTCAGGCTTATTGGGGCAAATAAATTTATTACAGTCGTTAATTTTGATGAAAAATGTATTAATGATCATAGTAGAAAGGTTCATTCAAGTTTCAATCGTTTACGGCCTCTAAATAAACGCATGTTTACTTCGCACTGATACGTTCCAGAAAGTTAAAAATCAAATACTCAGAATTATCGCTCTGTGAACGCATTCGCACCCTCACTCTCTTAGGCGCATCCACTTCCCCACCATTCAAAATATCCCTAGACTTACAATTTGTTGAAAACTGTTCCATTTTTGGAGATTAATGAAGATTTTGCGTAAAATTTTCACTCTCATCGATTTCGAGGATAGTATCGATTTTGAGTGGTTCAATAGCAAAAGAAGTGGCCGGTTTCTCGTTAATGGGTTCGAGGGAAAGGGACGACTCCAGATCGAAAAGGGGTATATCTTCTAGAGGATCGTCTTGAGGTCTGAGTGGAGGCAAAACTACTTAAAGAGAGGAGAGGGAGGACCATAAACATCGCAATACTCCTCGTAGTTCATAGAAGAGTAAAATCGTTGACGGTGCGACTTGCGCTTAAGGGTGGATTAAAATTCCCAATTCATGTGTTGAGTAATAATAATTAATTTGATTACATGCCTGGCTTTTCATTTAACTTCGTATTTATTTGATTATTTAGCAAAAAACTAAAAGATATCACTCATCGCTTACGCGAAAATAAAGTAGGCTTCATACGTGCCCCAAATGAAGTAGCTGTAGTTTGATACTTATCGGAGGACTTCTCTCTTATGGGGTGATGCGGTTAGCTAATCTCATCATTTTCATTGTTTTCATCGCAGGGAAAGGCGATCGTATGCCTATCCTTGAAGTAAAATAGAGGCAGTTTAAATTTGGTATCATTTTCCCAATTACCCAATCCAATGATATTCTTGAGCTGCTTGTCAGTAAACAGTACTCCAAGTACGCTCTTAAGCATAAGATTTTCCCTTTTGATTTGCTCGAACTGTTCATGAACCATTGATTTCTCCATCTAATGATCGTTCTCCATCTGAAAAATTTCTTTGGAGGCTACCTTATACTTTCGGCGTAAATCAGTGAGCAGTTCCTTCATTTCTCGAACTTACTCCTCGAGATTTCTGTAGTTTTTTTACATGAAGCTCAGCTTTTGCTCACGAATATCACGTTCCTTTTTATATTGTTAAGGCAGTCCTTATGGCTTTGAGATGAATTGCTCTTCCAGCCTCTTAATTTTTTTTATTAATTACTTTTTTTAGTCTTCCGCCTATTTCGCTATTCGTTTATTCTCCTCAATAAGCTAGTCCAATACAGGCTTATCGTCTTTTTGCATATTTCTAAGTTACCCTCTTAGTCGTTGTATTTACGATTCATATTACTTCAGTAATGCATCCTTTGGGTCCAAATTTATTATCGGTACATTCGTCACATATTTAGCCCTTGAAGCATACTTGAGAGTGGACACAGTTTCCTCATAATTTAAACTAGAGGGAGAAACTGTTGCCATCATAACAGTTTTCGCATTACCACCCAGAGAGTCTTGCAGTAAACGAGTTAATTTGGAATCTCTATAAGGAATGAAACCTCCTCGACCTTCCACTAAAGAGGAGATCACTTTTCCAAGAGCAGTTAACGATAAGTTGATCTTAGTTGCCTCGAGAAACCTCTCACCCACAGAACCACTTTTGCTTTGTCTTTCTGAGCCTGCTAAATCAATAAGATTAAACTTAGAACCTATAAGTTTTTCAATGTTCTCGCTCTTTTCCAAAGACTAGACATATATAGTAAAAATGGAGTGAGAGCGTGATGATTCTAAGTTCATGAGTGTTTCGCCGGTAGTCCTGTTCTGATTACCAATTTTAAGATAGTTCATCATCTCAGCCGAGGAAGTAATGGGTATTTTTTTTAAGTCTTTGATAAAAATGCCTTGATCTGGTGATTATCGTAGTTATAACTTGACTTTCTCGCAGGGATGCAACAAATCACGCAATTATTAGTTGTATAGTTCGATGTGCGAACACATTATTAGAAAGTCTTTAGATTTATCGTTCTTCGCTGCATCCAAAATGGCTTCAAAACAGCGAGGAGTAATACCTCTTTCTTATTTAGACAATGGATCGCCCATCATCGTATAAGTTTTGCCAGACCCTGTCTGTCCATAAGCAAAGATTGTTCCATTATAACCCTGAATCACTTCTCTAGTTAGGTGATCACTCGTGGCCTGGAAAATTTAGTCCTGTGTGGAGTCTTCCATAAAAATATCATCAAAACAAAAGATTTTGTTGTTTTTTCTTTCACTATTGATGTCAAGAACTGTCAGCTGCTTTTCAGTGTGGTCACCGAATAGAAATTAGGTGTTGTCTAAATTGATTTATAGATACTTTTGATGTTTTACCTTTCGGTGAGGGGACGAACTCTTACGAAAACTTTGATTGATTATTCAGGCATATAGAAAACAGTATAAAAAAGTTTATTAATTTTATAATTTAAATTATAGTTGCATGCTTGATGTAATTGCAAGAAACAATTGCCATCCTTTCCTTTTTATAATAGTCATTATATGTACATTATCTTTTTAAGATTCCTATAATCTAAGAGATTCTGCATCTTATAACATTTTAAATTAGCAGTCTTCAAGATCACGAATATTAATGATTATTGTTTTTCTCTTTTTTAATATGGTGAAGTCAATATGATGTCTTCAATATTGATGATTATAATGCAGCAATGAGTGATTAAAAGTATTACGAAGGGGCAGCAATCACAATTCTGGTGCTTAACATACTATCATTTATCGCATTGCTCTTTGTGATCATCATATATCTTTTAAGATGGAAAGTCATCGCTTCCTTTCCCATGCGCCTCGTAATATAAAATCAACATAGTCACTTTATCTCTGCATCTCTTGTTTAGTACAAAGCCTATATGTTCTGATGTTCCCGCCTATGTTGGTCAACAAGCATTAAGATTAAGAAAGAAGTCTCAGTAATTTTTGCGTGTTCGAGTCGATGCTGAAGACGGCATTTGATCTCTCTTCCATAATCTGGACAAGTTTAATAATATACTCCACTTTCGCATCAGTGGTGCACGGGATCGTTCTGTAAAAATACGAACTCTTTTACCTATCATTAGGATTCCTACTTCCCATACTCTTATCGTTGGTGTAAATATAGAATAAACTAGGCCAATATTTTTGAATTGGTACGGATATGACGTTTACTTCTGCTGGTTTGATTCTGACTCTGCGCCAACTCAACTCGGACTCAAGATGGGCTATTTTTTTGGCCCCCTATGGATCTTATTCTTTTTGTAGGTTTACTGGGCATTAAGAACCTTTGTAAAATTGAAGATGTTAGGTCTTGGAAGTCGTGAATTGAATATTTTCAAAAAACTACTTTTGTTCCCTTTGATTTTGCTCGCTACTGGACTTTTTGCCACTATTGACATTGTCTATAACTTTGCGACAGAGGGCGATTTTATTGAGTGGTTGGATATTGTTTCTTTAATCCTACTAAGCTCGTATGGCCTCTGCATCTCACTAGTATTGTTATATCTATGAAGGCTTATGGGTTCAATCCTCTCATTAGGGATCAGATATTCTTATTATTTGGAAAAATCAAAGGAAAAAATGAGCGACCCCCCTCATTGACCGAGTCCAACACCTCTGGACGGCGCACGTAACAAGTGGCTGAGTTGATAACAATGTGATAAGTATATATATGTTACTTCTGAAATTAATTAATTTAGGTTCAGTGTTATATTTTAAACGAATTCGATAGAATGTAATAGGCTTAGAGTGAGAGTCTTCACTTACAGCTAATCGAAACTACCTGTATTCTCAACCGAGTTATAAACACTAACTGTGCTTTCGATGGTTCCAACATAATTTACCTCTCCGGGTCAAGTATCGTCTATGTACTGCTATAATCACCCAGCATAACGTGTTCCAAAACAATAAGACTTTCGTGTAACGAGCAACCGATTATTAAGTGGCCGCTATGGCTTTTCACAAGACGGCTGACCTTTCCATCGTGTTAGTTACAAAATCAAGTGATGGACAGTGTCACATCTAGTTTTATTTTTTAGCAAAAAAGGGCCTCGCAATAGACATTCACGAGGATTTAGAAGTGGCTGATGTTATTTTTTTGTAGAAGAAAAAAATTATGATTTTAGGCTTTGACAATGCAAAAAAAACACATGTTCTCATCATTGTGACAAGTCATAAAAAATTTAGAAGGATTGATATCGCAGAACCAGCTTTCAAATTAGTGGGCAATGAAAGGAAGGTGCTTGTACTGGCAGAACGAGGATGTCTATAACTCAACATCGACAAAGAAAATTTATTAGATGACAAAAAATATATGGAGTATGCTATGGTAGATGCTATTCTACTCGAAAACGAGTACTAAATTGTAATTGGCAAAAACAACTTTCTGTACTACTATAATGAGAGTGAACTTGTGCAATCATTTTAACTGGGAAAGAATAGCTAATCTACTTGCAAATTACAGTATCAAACATGTGTGAAAGTAGGTCGCAGTCTTTTAATAGCTTATAAAAACGATTTTATATTATCTTACTATCAGATAGGGGAATAAGGCCTTTAGTTCATTAGTAATTTTTAATATTGTTAAAAATTACGAGCAAACATTTTAACTCTACAATGTTCTGCCGATGAGATGAATCTAATAATTGGCATTCAGATCTTCCACAAAGATCAGTTTCGCATCGAACATTTTCTCTTCAATCTTTCCGTTCTCAGCAACTAAAAAAAGTTCATAAACCCATTTCACAGGATAATTCCGAACGGGGCTGAAATGGGTGAGGTATCTTCTCTACAGAAGATAGTGCCTTCCGAGGTCTATTACTTAGTTGGTCCTAGCATTATCAATTACTCCTACATATAACATATTGAGAAGAAGCACAAATATGTTATTCATGAAAGCCCAAAATTAGTGGCAGTTCATCCTTTGGGTCATCAGATTCTTTGTATATTTGAAACCTGCTTAAAATTTTATCAAAAGATCGAAATGTAACTTGTTTAGACCTGGACCGAACAGATGATCTGTTCAGCTGCTCGATACAGTGACAGTGGACTGTTGATATTAAGCCTGTACGAAGATAATAATCACCAAGTGGTGACGTACAATCCTAATAATTTTCGTCGGATGCGTACGTACTCCGGACTATACCTAAAACATGCCATCACCAAAATTTAATTAGATGATAATTAAATTGACCTTATTCTTTATTCAGGTAAGGATCTTTTTGTCCACAAACTGAAAACAGGAGAAAAGGTCAGCGAATTTAGGGAAAAAAAATAATGTGTTGGAGCAACATGTATAGAGTATGACTATATCCACAAGCAACTGCTCGTAGGTGGTAGTAAATATCTCATCATGTGCCGTAAAGTTTAAGATTACTGTTTGAACTTCACCAATCAAAAATTGATCAAACTAGAAGAATAAATCACCTGCATCTATATCCGATAGAACATTCAGACTCTTTTTATGGGGACTGCTGATGGCAAGATCCTCTTCTGCGACTATCCACTTATGATATAGGAAGAGGTTGAATAAGAAGAGAAGGTGTGCAGAGTTAATTTTAGCAGTTTTAAACTTCACTGTCTTCCAGTAATTGACCTGCTCCTCACCAACAACTCAAAGTTTTTGTTGGCCAATGTGCGTGGAGATGGGCTGAGCATATTAAAAATAAAGCGAACAGCAACTTTGACTGCTGGCAAGAATAGCTACAACCCTTTCGATATAAGCAACTTTAATTTCATAGAGACATCTTCCAAGCCTTATTTATAAGCAGTCCATGATAAGCTCAGGGGGCTTCTGTAGAAGCGTAAGACCATTTTCAACGAGCTTGATGAATTCAAGAAAGAATGGGAAAGCAAACGCATCAGCGAGACCAAATCCATCACTACTATACACAAGAAAAAAGAGCTTATTAGTATAAATGGTACTCTTTCTGACATTTCTAAAGTTAAAATGCAGCATCAATCTCTTTTAGATGGATTAGCTCAATTAGAAGTCGATTCACAAAAGATTGGTACAGAGGGAGAACTTGCGCATCATCGTCAACTCATTCAATGCTACGAGCAAAGCAATCAACTCAAAAATAAAAAACGAGAAGTGGAAAACCGCTGTAATGAGTAATATTAAAATATCATGGAGCAGTGTCATCAAAATATAGAAGAAATAAGGGCCTAACTCCAGCTCAAATTTGGATAATTTTAAAACAATTATTTTCTCATGAAACAGAATTTGAAGGACTTTAATCGACGCATGTACATTGAGGCGGAGGAGGATGAATTGCTGAAAAGTGAGGAAATTGAAGGACTGAGGACAAGACTTAAGCGGGAGGAAGAAGATTTGCAAAAACATAACTCTGAGTTGAAGGGCTAAATCAGTAAGAGCAAGAAGGAATTAGAACGTTTTGTAAACCGAAAAGATTTTTTATAAAATAAAATGCGCTTTTTTGTGGAAGAACTCAAATACTGCCACAACGAGCAACAGGAATTATTGGAAATCAAGGAGGATTTGGAAGCCGAACTCATTGACTTGGAAAACGTCACTCACAAAAAAGAAAAGCGGCTGCGCAAGTATTTTATTGAGAATGAGATCTTAATCAAGTATCAGCTTATTCACGATAATCTGCTCAAGCAGGGCAATCGGGAAACTGATTTTATTGAACAGCAGCATCGTCAAATCAAAAATAGTATAAATCAGCTTCAACTTGAAATTCTGACTGTGTCAGAAGAGAGGGAGGCGCATTCCAAATAACTGGCTCGTAAAAGCAAGGAACTTCAAGATTTAAAGGATAGTAAACGGCATCTCAAACAAAAATACTCTTTCCTATAATTGCAAATAGCGTAAATGTAAAGGCAGATGGAGGCAGTCAATTCAGATAAGGTGATGGATGAGTAAGCCAAGAACAAGGAGTACATGAATATCTATAACAACTACTTCGTGAATAAAAAGCTGTAAGCAGTGATAAACAGCTAAAAAGCAAAAGATAGCGAGGCCATAGCTGCTTAAAATCGCCGCAAATAATAGAAGATTAAAGAAGTCCTAGAAGATCACCGAGATTATCTGCTCAAAAATATGAACCTTTTCGAAAAATATAACTCTCGCATAATTGATGAAATCAATCTGACTTATCTCAAGCACCAGACTGACAACTACAACCTTATATCCGAATGTAACATTCGCAAAGAGCAGATCAGTAAAAATAAGCGCATCCTTCATTAACTAGCAGATTCGGTAAGGCAAACCACCAACTATATGGCAGAACTACAGAGAGATACTCCCTCCAATAGACCACAACCCATACACAGTGATAACTTCGTCAAGGATATTCCTTTCATTCGTTATGAACAAACGCAATAGGAGCAATTGAGGGAGAGGGAAAAGCTTCCTCTCAGAAGTTAAAAATCAGAAAGTGCTTTGTGGAATATCAAAAAATCTTCATATCAGGTGAGGAAGATGCTTGACAGTCAAAAAATGAAGGGAGTTCCTGCTGAAAAGATTGAAAAGAGTGAAAAATTTAGACGCATCCAGACAGCTACTCTCAAAAAGAAACCAATGGACTCCAGTCACTAGCAGGCAATAGTAGATTAGTCCATGGATGTTATGGCACCTGTCAACTATTTACTTGAGCCAAGGAAGCCATTGACAGCAGCAGGTCGACGACCATATGGGCAAGGATTAAGTCGTGAGGGGCGTGGGCTGGTTGGGCGTAATAAATCTAACTCTAAGCCAACAACTTGTACTTCTCACTCGAAATACTCAGTATTCATGTGATTTGACATTTTTTGATGAATAAAAATGGTTTAGTTAATATAGGATGATATAAAACTCAAAGAAATGAAATGAATCAATGTTTTTGGATTTAATTCGATAGAATAAAATGCTATTACTTATCATTAAATAAAAAAGTAATTCATCAGTTTGTATCAGCAATAAACAGCTTTTTATTATTAGTCCATTTTAATAATTTTACTTATTTATGTGAGTTGAATAAAAAGAAATGATGCATTAATAAAAATTATTAATCAATTGTTGTATGATTTACCATTATTCATGAAAACAGGGAATGCAATAAATTATTTTCTAATCAATTTGTTGATTTTTTCAAAATATTTGGACTGATTTATTATCTAGAATTCAATTTCACATTCAAAACCCTTTTCTTTTCTTTGAATTTTACTATCATCAACTATTTTTCCATTTGTTTCAGCAATGATAAGATAATAAACATACAATTTTGGCGATATATCGATAAGGTTCATGATTGAGTTTATAATTATTAGTTGCTGTGAATGTTACCACAGCCAATAGACCAAGAGCAATCAGTATTTTATTTTACTATCCTAATAGTACTCTAAGTATTGATCCTAATCTTCACCCTCGTCTCCAAATAGGATGATACTATCATGATCAACATCATGCGAATTATTCTACTCATAGGTGCACAATGTCTCAAAAGCATTTCATGGGCTGCCTTTTATGCTGTATTTGCTTTCATTACCTCACTCTATATTTTTGATCCAGTCGGACTATGGATTATAGGACGTATTTTTTCATTCATTTAGATGGCGATGCCAAGACTAATGTCCAAAACGGTTTTTGCGTGATATGCTTTATTTTAACGATGTTAGCTGCTTACCTTGGCTATATCTACAAAAGAGCTTTGTAGAGAGAGATAGAGGAGGATTTTGTAGGTGATGCTAACATTAGTCCTCCTTCAAATCCTGCAAATAATGGGCAAAGATTTCTCTACAGCGGAAATGGAAATGTAAGCCAAAACGCAGCACCTCCGCCTCGGCAAAGGTTTGAGCAGTTTGCTGGTCAAGGATATTCTCTAGGTTGATATTCTAAAAATTTGTTATTAATAGCATTGGAAATAGAGATATCTATATGTTCTTATCAAAGATAATTAATAATTTAAAATGAACAGCTAACTCTTTACCAACATCACAGAAAAACTACAACAAGCTGCAAGACAAAATATTAACGAAAGAAGACGCTAACGCTAGGAGACTTAAACTCAAATGGCACACATTTAGGAAACTTTAAACCAACGCAGGCTCAGAGAACAACAAGACATTAGCCAAGCTAAAGATCACATGCAGCAAATGGAACAACTAGTAGAACAGAATATCCGTACAATGACGCTCACTACAAATAAACAGATTTAAAAGACGGCTGCCTTGAAAGAAGAGTTATAAACACGAGTATAGTGTGCACAAAGGGATCATCAGGAAGAAGTTTAAACGATATTGGATAAGTAAGATCAAAAGATAACATCAATCAGCGAAGAATTCGACAAGAAATCAAAAAATCAGAAGGAAAGAATGGAGTCAACACTCAACTCTTTATCCAAAAAATTAATTAATCTACAAAAAGATTTCAAAGAGTAATCCGAAAATCGCAAACTAGGAGTAGATCGCATTCGACTACGATTCTATGAGGAATTGGAACAAATTAAGGAAGTTATTGAGAAAGAAAAAGATAGGAGAGTTAGTGCAGAGAGGAAAATCGACGCTATGGTCTAATAAATCGAGGAAAAGTTAGACCAAGAGATCAGTAATCAAAGTATTAAAAGAAAGCGCAACAACTAAGCTATGCTAAAACTTATAGAGTTGGCTTGCCAAAAAATCGAAGAGAGGACTCGCTAGTGAATGAAATTGATATTATAAATGAGTTAAAATGAATTTCTTCTCTAAAGCTATTGCATTTAGCACTGTGATTCTTTAATTGTATCAAAGAGCATTATTAAAAAATGTAGGCTTTTATTATATAAAAATGGACTAAATCCCTGTATAGGTAAAACATTTTCTTTCTTCAATTTGTTTTTATTTAGGCTTATCTTTTATTCATTTCTAATGTCGTTCGGCTGCTTTGGTGCTGTGATTATAATTTTTATCTTTAATTCGATGACTGATCAGTTAGACATCAAGGAGATCAGTTCTTAGGACATGGTCATGGAGATAGTTGATATATTCGTGGGGTCCATTCTCGACGGGAAGGGATCACTAAAAAAGTAGACAGTTCTAAACTTTTTTTTCGACTGTTTAAATAATTTGGAAAGCCCGTCTACATCTCCAAAGACTAAATTCTATACCGTATTCGTAAAGCATAATGCATTTAGATACTCAGATAACTTTCCAATAAGTAAAAGATAACTCTAAAGATATTTGGAACTTTTGCAAATCATCCATTGTACGCTCATCTTGAGAAAATGGCATTTACAGTTGACCCTAAAAAGTCAATTTCGGAGAAGGGAAAGTCGCTTTTTCCAGGAGACAAAGAGACAGGCAACTCCCTTATGCGGTTAATTATTGAATCGTTTATAAATTGGGGGACTCGGTTCTCGACTAATAGCAAAAAATAACCAACTAAATTTAGAAAGACTTTAAATCGGCTGAACGATTAAAAAGTGGTCTTGCCAAAATAATTTATCTTTTATTAAAAAGCATCATAAAAATTGTAATCTCCCGATACTTCAAAACCATAACCTCCTAAAGCTTCGATGTCTAACGACAATGTGTCTAGTACTACTCCTCAACACAAAGGCAAATAAAAATACGGTAGCTTTAAATTAAATCAGCTGTGGAAATTAAATTCATGTTTAACAAGATCGAAGCTTTAGTAGGAATCATCAATGAAGGCAATGAACTCGACTAAATTCAGAGAGAAGTGCAGAGCTACCATCAAAAATTTGAAAAGGATTTACAGAAAATGAGTATCGATCAATAAAAGATGCTGGACAGTCAACCAGAGGATATTTTAGAATTATTCTTCAAAATTTTAGATTTTTTCTACGAGGAACAAAACCTTTATAAATCACATGTTAGCCAAAATGACTACAATTCCTATATTTCCGGTTTTATGATCACTTATTAAAGAATGTTTTCTCCTTCCGATATGAGGAAGGCCAGCAAAATTTTAGATAAAAAGGAAGTGCCTATTGATCGAAAGGTCGAATAGGGTAACATTAATTTGACACCAACCAAGAAATCTGTCAAGGAAACATTAAAGAGCGAGCCCATCGTAGATGAGCCAAAATAAAGATTAAAACCATTAAAAAGGGGAGAGGGTCGATAAAGAGAAGAAGAATAAAATGTGCCATAAAGGGGTAGAAAACTTAATGATGCAAAAGCAAGTGCAATATAAAAATGTTTCCTTGAACTGGATAATTATCCGAAATCTCCCAGCTTTGGTTTTTCTTCAGTTGCGAGTAATTTGTTACAGATGCAGAATCCTTGGACAAGTAAAAGAAAAAAGTGGTTGTCTCACGTTTTCAATCAAAAGCTTCAAAAGTTTCTAGCGTAAGCAAGGCGGTAAAGTTTGCTCCTTCATCTGTTTTTGGAAAATCTACAGTTAAGCTTAAGGGCATTTTTTCTAATCCTCCAAATCCCAGATTGAGTCCTCAGGTATACAGTGGATAGCTTGTTATGGAGAACCAATAACTGGAGAATATATCGCGAGAAGTTAAAAAATAACAAGGACAGAGGCGATTTAAAATGGCTCATTTCAAGCAAAAATATATAATGTACGAGGATGACAATCTGCAGATCGGTTTTAAATTTAGTCAAGTCTATGAAAAAGTAGACAAATTTTCAGCCCTCCTCAACTTTGAACTGTTCTTTGGAAATAAATGCGATAGACCCATTCGTCGATTTGAACTTTTCTTTGAAGGGGACAAACGTACAATGTTTATGATTTAGAGAGTTTAATATATACAAATCCTCAAACGGTGGATAGCACTGTGCTGCCGCTAGCACAAATAAAGCTCGATCTACTAAATATTCCGAAGGTCATGCCATTTGGATTTATAAATATCCACATTTCTTATGAATTGGATTAAAACCCTTATTAAACTTCAGCACTTCTTCCAAACTCTATTCTTAAAATGGTGGCCTACTATAAACTGTAAGCTCACAAATTAGCAACTGAGTGGAAGTAATGCTTCAAAATATTGAAGACTGAACCCTTTAAGCTATCAAGGCATTTTTCCCCTGATAGTTTTATTTCATGCATCCCATAATTGAGTGAAAACTCTTCCTACTATGACTTTTCAAAGGAGGGCAGCGTCACTGACTATGAATTATTCTGTGAAATCATCATCGAATAATCCTATCAAGGACTTTTAAAGATATTAGTGAGACCTAACCTAACAATTGTGCTGCAGGCTGGACTATACAAGCCCTATGGACATGAAAATAACAAGTAAGAGAAGGAATATGTGCAGAAATCATTATAACGATTCCGCTTCTACTTGCAGGGACTCGAAATTGTGCTCAAGGAAGTAGAACCTTGATTTTATTTGGATTTAACTTCAATTATAATATTTCATAAGAACTTTTAAATGAGCAACGAGTAGGATGCTAAATAATCAATCACTGTCAGAGTTACCCTCCACGAAGAAGCTTGTGGATTTGGCAATCTCTGCCGCCTCCAGGATATAAAAACCACTATTCTTGCTATTGTCTTGTGTCTTTCCTCCAAAAATTACGATTTAGTCATTTATAAAGTTAGCCGAAGCGTGATTGCTGCGGCCCCGAGGCATGAAACCTTGTACAAAAGGGTGAATCCTAAGTTACAAGACTGGTACCATTAATTATTAATGGCATTAAAGACTACCACATCGTTCAAGTAATGATTACTATCATCCTGTCCTCCAAATATAACCAATAGTCCTAACAGGGTATTCATAGTATGACCATGCCGAGGTGTTGGTGGACTTCCCTTAGGGTTTACCTTTTGCCACCTTAAAGAAGACACGTTCTATAAGTTTATTTTCCAAAGGTCGTTGAGGTTATGGCTGCGTCGAGATATAAATACAAGTCTATTAGACTGACAATACCGCCAAACACATACATTGTGGATTATAACAAAGCTGCGGTATGTCCATATCTGCCTTCAGGGTGTTCTCCCTATATCGTCACAGATTCAATCCATTGCATTTTCTCAAGATCTAACACTTCAATATCTCCGCAGAGAGATTCGCCTTATACTCCTTCACTACAGTAGTATCCTCCGAAAAAAACAAAAAGGGCCTCAAATATAACACACGATTGTTTCTATATCTTATGAGAATGAGCCTTTGGTAAATTAGGGGAAGTTTGCCACTTACCGTCAGATACGTTAAACGCATGATAATCTTCAAGCACTCGATTGTTGTGTCCTCCATAGATTAGTATCTTATTACCGTAGGCTTTCATGCAGTGGAAGGCTCGGCCATCAGGTACGATCTCCTCGAACTGAACTTTGTCAAAACGTGAATTGATCTTCAGCAGAGAGTTGTAGAACTCGTTTCTGGACTTACCTGCATGTAGGTTATGCTACCTCCGAAGATATAAATATACTCACCAACAGCACACATGGAATGTCCCTCTACTCGTTAATAAGGGAGTTCCACTGAGCTGACTGCTTTTCTCCACTTGAAGTTACGACCGCGCGGAGCCTTCCCATTTGGACTGATGGACATTGATATTGCACTGGGTTTCTTCGGCCGGTTGGGCGTTTCGATGCTAATGCGCTCGTGATAGACCACAATGTAGTTGTTAAGAGAGCCGAATCTGTTTGGTATGGTGGGGTATTTATCATCCACCATGTATTGGTTGCCATATTTAAATTTGAATTCGTAGGTTCGATTCGATTACAAATTTAAGTAGATAATGCTTTCTATGAACAGAATTACTTCTCGTCGCTAGCCCTTAGTGGGTTGAACGTCTTCATCATAGAGTGTTCTTGTGCCCACTCGTCCCAAGAACCGATAACCTTGAGACCATCAATCGGAAAATTTGAAGTAATTTTTACATCCGCACCGAGGTGTTTTTCTACATAACTCTTTTTGGGAAGGATCTAATTCAATGCAGGCGTACCTCCACGATGTTATTAACATTGCCCTGCATATCGCAAGCGGTTGGAGAATTATTGTCGCATCGCCATTGACTGTCCACCTGAAATTTATACTCGTGGCGGCCTGAACTTAAGGCTAGCAGAATATAAAAATAGATGTCACCATTTTGTAATTCGCCTCGGGTCATTGGTTCCCTGCGCTGCCATTTAGTCCAGTCTCCCACAATAAAGACCTCATGAGGGTACTAATATGGATCAGGGTACCAATAGAAGTAGATAGCCTCAGTTGAGCAGGCTCCTTCATGACTATTTCCGCATTTGGCACATAGATCTAATTAATCCATTTCAAAATATTACAACTTTATAAGTCAGACTACTTTTAAATATTATAATAGGAAAAATCCAATGGTAGATCAAAGAAATATAAATGAAGTTACATTTTATACTATTACCATTATCAATAAAAATATTAGAGCTGGGATAACTTAAATCCATATTTTTATCCTTAATATATGTCGTAGCTTATATGATGACCACCACAAAACATGATTTTTGTTTCAGTTTAGAGGGCGTCATAATAGTAATGATGGCCTTACATTGATATTGACTTACTCAATAGTATTATAATAACTATTGAAGGCTAATTTATTATTTATTGAACATGATTTAATGGTTATATTTAATTATTTAATGCAAATGGAAAACCATTAATCCTTTTTCTATAATTTAACTTATTCTATTACACTTTTACAATAGAGGAGATGGAAAACAGTGGCGAAGCTAGTGCCATACAGTTCATACTACCACCAACTAGACTTATTTAAATTAAAAACGCATCCAATAAATTGATCTCAGCCAAATCTATCAAGACGAAGTAATGTCGCATTTGTCTGCAATCAGATTAGTCACAGGCCAATCAACTTATCACTCCTTGTAGTTGCATAGGAAGTATTCAATACATCCATGTCAAATGCTTTAATACATGGGTTACCAGACAATATGAACAAGCTGAAAATCGCTAACATTTTTTCAGCAGAGATCCTCTCAAATGCGAATTATGTCATTAGGCATATGAATTTTCATATTCAACCGAATTTCAATGCGTTTCTTGCCGACTTCTAAAAAATAAAATGACTCGTCTTCCGTTTTTAGCTGCTGCTAATGTGCTTTTTATGATAATAGCAATTATTCTACTTGCCATAACCTCGTATTACGCTAGCTATGATAAATTTTCTTCAGATTATAATATTGAGAATCCACGCTATTTTTTGGTATACGTTGCAATGGGATTTGCAATAATTAGTCTCCTATACGGAGTATACCAATTTATAAAATTGTTTATGTTACAATAAAAGTTAATTCTAAAACCAGCCAATAAGAAAAAGACAAAATAACTGATAAAATCTCATTTAAATGATACTGCCAACTATTCTACTCACCCTGAAAGTAATAGTCGCCCCTTCAATAACATGGTCGTGTAATATTTGGAATGATTTCACTATATTTTTACTTGACAAAATATATTATTGACCTTCTTCATTTATGTAGCATAATTAAGCTTATTCATAACAATAGCAGACTTAAATAAATCAAAAATATCAGACTGCCTATTAATTGAACACTCAATTGATTCTTTAAAATGATTTCGTTCTGTATGCCTCTTCAAAGCGAAATATTTTTTTGATATAAGATATCTTCTGTTATATATTGGCTCTGGAAAGAAGCAATGAACGATATAATATTTTTGATTCAAACATTGATTTCCAATTATCTCGTAGCTGAGGATGAGTATATAGTTTACAGTAGTCTTCTTTAGTAATCCAGGTTTTATCAAAATATTTTGGGAGTTCATTTATCTCTTCACAGTGAGAGACCTTTTAGTTAATGAACTTGCGATGAGGGAATTTGAACAAAGACAGAAAATTTTTGGTCGGGTATCCTTTTTTTTTAGAATACATTAAAACTGTCTTCTTCGACTGCTCGAATTTAATTTTAGGCTATTCCTTATCTTCAACTTATCTAAATTTATCTACTGTTGTCGGGGGTAGAGCAGGCATGACTTGTTCTTTTTCTGTGATTGAAATGTTTTCTTCTTTAATGATATCCTATTCATGCTATTGATGTGGAATTTGCTTGATTTTAGCTTAGAAATCAAGAAACAAACGAAGTTTATGTGCAAGTCTAGACGGTGCTAAGGCAACATCGTAAAGTTAGTATATAATTGGTTCGATGTCATCATGTTCAGCATACATTTTTATGCAATTTAAATATCGTGGGCTCAGTATTTATTTAGCATAGATTTAATGTGGTTTTGTTGATTAAATACTGTTAAATTGTTCAACCAAAGCTATAAATTCTTTGATAATGGATGGGAAATGCCAGGGAACTAATTTTTTGATTGCCATTAATTTATAAATAAAAGCTGTAATGCTGTGCTGTGACATCCACACTGATTTTTGAATACATATTTATTTAATTTCTTTATAAATTTGAAGTTTCCTCATCGATTCATTTAAAAATATTAGATATTTTGGGTGCATGAATTTTGTAATGTCATTCCCATTTTTATTAGACTTTTTATTAATTTTCTTACTTTGAAGTTGTGCTGGGCTACCAAATTATTATTTTTTGAGTTAATCTTCATGTCCATTTGGAATAATTTTATAATTTTCTTGACTGTCTTAACATTTAATATTGACAATGTTGAGCTCCGAATTAAAAATAGAATTGTCAAAATGGCTCATGTGGGAATTAATGAATAGGTTAATATGTGATTTTTCGTTCTCTGTAAGCAGCCCCTTCTAATCCATTTCTCTCATTCTTTCATAAAAAAAATGTTTCATCCTTGCTATGTTTTCGTTTTTAAAACAATCACCACCACTAATTTCCCGGAGCATAGAAATATACGTTTTTTCAAAATCATGCTGAATTTATTATCTTTCAACTTTTTAATTTTACTTATATTGTGCTGCGGATTATTATATTCCTACTAACTTATCATACCTGCCAACAGAGTTTAGTTCTGCATGCCTTCTTTAAAAAGAGAGTCCTAATTAATTCTGCTGATCTAATTAATGTCCAAATTTGGCATACGTTTCAATTTTATTGGATAGTATAGTTAATTTTTAAATTTTGTTGTCAGGAAAATTCAGATGTTTCTCATCTATTTTGTTGATAGGATTGGCGCTATTCATTGGCATAAAGCATTTTTCTATATTTTGGAGTTGGGGTTTCTCTGGAATAATTTTGATTTCTCCGTTTTCCATATTTTCCAATTACAAAATTAATTAATGATTATGAAGTTTTATAAAGGTAAATATGATTTATTCTTATAGCATACCAATAAATTTTGATACTTTTTATATCACTATTTCATATTTTGCTTATATTTCCGTTGCTTCAGCTAAAATTAATCATTAGACTATACGGTGAGTAATAATAATTTATAATTAGAAATATTCCAATCATTTTATTGACAATTCTATGAGCCACAGTTTATTATCCTTTGTGCTGATCCAATTTTTTTGCTAATCTACGATATTCCTCTAAGCTTGGAATGCTTCATATACTCCAGTGATATGTGCAATAGATCCATGCTTTTTTTTTAATAATAAAATATGGTGACCATTTAATTCAAACATTTTTCTTTCTTTTTTAATTAGTAGTGATACTTAGCATTTTTTTGAAATCCAGAGATTGAATGAAATGTGAAAAAGAGATGACAATTAATTTGTTCAATAAGCTTTAGACTCAGTTTGCTCAGATTAATTAAAGTCTAAACATTCATCATCAGAGTACGCAGCCTCTAAAGCTTGAGTTAACTAGTCTTATATTTCGATAATTGATAATAAAATATAGATAAGTCTTTCGTTATTATTGTATAATACTTTTTATCGTCAAAAACAATGAATGGCATTTCAATAGATTTTTAAAGAAATGAATATTTAGATTATAGCGAGGAAGAAATTCCAGAAATCAAAAAGGATGAATTTTACCCTCAATAGGCACTAAAGTCATTCAATCCTATTTTAACAGAGGAATAATGGGTAATTGATGATAAAATTGAGCGAAAGAAAAGATCAATGAAGAAGAAACTTTTGTAAAAGTAGAAAAAGGAAGCATATGCAACTAAAAATTTTCTGCCCTTGTTTCGATATCCTCATCAGAGATACATCTAAAAGAGATTCCCCCAATACAAATAAATTAGCGCAGTGGCTGAAATATTTTAGAAGCAAGGAATTGCCAAAAGGGATTATTAGGTCCTTTATGGTCAATCTGAGCTGCGTGCTCATTGGTAATAAATGTTTAATAATAAAATATTATATCGATACATGCTTCTCTCCCGAGCCAATATTAAACAAAAAAAAGCCTTTGCTAAAAAAATATTTCGCTTTGAAGAGGCTTTCCTGACCAAAAGCTTTAATAGAATTAAGTGATAATTAAGTGATTGATAATTTATTTGTAGTTCTACTTTATCTGCTTAAGTTCAATTAAAAATTATCAGCTCATTTATTTTAATGTAAATTTCGCAGAATAAGTACCATTTCGTCCGGTTGAGCAAAGGTAGCGAACGCAGAGTGTCCATTAATCTCCAGCTGAGTGTAATCTGTGTAATAGTACACTTTATGACTGGCATTTTCAGTTCTCTCCGTAGCCTTGATACCAAGACACACTATTTCACCAGCTTAGTTGATGAAAATACGTATTTGGTTTCCGTATTAATCTCTCATAAGCTTACGACATTTTACACAGACATGCTTCTTTCCATAATATTGGACAGAGATGTTGTCCTTTGAGAAGCAAATTGGACAGCTGAAGTTAAGATAATAGTACCAATCACCCATGGAAATGGTAGTTTATTGTAACTGCCTGCTTCGTTTGGCTTTAAATTTGGAAATATGTTTCTTTTCGTCTACTAATTTGATAATTTAGCCATTATGTGATGGCAGATAGACTACTTTGGGTTGATCAGCTCGCAATTATTCAGGTAGTTCCTTGGTGAGGAGATGATAATGCCGATTGGCTAGATAAGAAAGCATGATAGAAGAGGAAGAATTAATGTATAGAAGAATATTATATTTTAAGATAAAGCGTCCATTATCTCAATTGATTCTACGAGTCAATTGAATATATCATCTTCTATAAAATCAAGAATCGTTTTCTCAATGATTGTTAATTAAATTGAAAAACTCTTCCACTTGAGAATATTTTTTTGCTTGTTCGATTAAAAACAAGTATAAAGTGAGACAATTAAATAAACAATTATCAAAGCTGATCAATTAATAATTCGATTAATATTTTCTATCTTCATGAATTATTCAAATGGAGAATATAACGAATATATTATATATTAATAAAAGTAAATGATCGACCTCTATGAGGTACTCGTACCTCTCTTTATTTTCTTACCCCTGATAGATGTTATTGTACTCAAGTTGGAAATCAAGGATACTGTTACTCTTATGTAGCTGCAATAAAAATAGTCATCCACGATCCTGCAAACAGAATAACAAATTGAAGCAACTCCCTTCAAAACAACAGTTAAACATTTTCTACTCAATTTCACCCTTCTGGAAATGTTTATAGTAAGGAGAGCAAAATCAAAGATAAGTTTGCTGCTGTCAATATCAATCATATGCCTTGGCGCTTTTTTGATAGCTCAACCCTTTGCCTTTATATTTTCTGGAACTTTGACTTACTTCGTTTATTTTATGATTAGTTTCGCTCTTACAATGCCAACAAGGGATCAACTAGAATCGAAAGAAAATAATTCAAATATAAATCGATAAAAATACCTGTCGATAACGATGTGCTTAATGACAATAGCATTTAGTTTTTCACTTGTTGCTCTCACTTATAAAAATTATAAAAACGTCTTTCTTTCGACCTACATGACAAATGCAGTCATTAATATTGCTCTTGATAATATTATAGTAAGGCCTCTTGTCTGTGTAATTGCAGCTCTACCTCTCAGCAGAAGCAGCAAAATCATTGAATTTGTGACTATGAGCGAAAAGAATATTCAACTACTTGAAGCAGCTGAAAAATTAGGAATTACTGATGTATTTTAACATCCTGGAAAAATGTATTCTCCTCGTAAAATTGCAAAGAGAATTCCTATTGAAATAGAGCCAGTTCCAGTTGATGAACAACTGTTGAAAAACAAAGAAGAAAAAGGTTATTAAAATCCCTTGTAAATGTTAAGAAGAATTAAAAAAGAAAGAGCCCTACCTCCAATAAATAAATCTCTTTGCAAAAGTTCAAGCAACGCCGAATGCTCACTTAATAATCTGTTCAATATTAATCAAAAAGAACCATTATCCCCCATTGTACATATGTGCAATAATGAACTTCAAACTTGGTCTGAAAAGACGAATGAAATCAATGATTAGTTGATCTTAAAGGAAAATTCAAAAAAGAGAACTAACGAAAATATGATCGTAATTCATCCAAGTCTTCAGGAAAAAGTATAAAACTCGGAGTAGCTGGATGATTAAATTGTTAAAACAAATTTATAAAAGGAAAGTGCAGAAGGTCCAGTTACACTCAGCAATGATGGACATCTTCCTAATTCTACCACTCAAGATCCCTTAAAAATAAGCCTTCATTCATCATAAGCTCCATCCTCACGCCATGAACCACTGAGAATTTGTCTAAATAGCTCATAAAGTGGTAATGAAAACCATATAAGTGAATAAAATTAATGCTAAATTAATTAAGCGCGCCATCATCAAACGAACAATGATAACGTATATCATAAAAATTCATTTGGTGTCCTGGAGATAAAATAGCAGAACCTTTAGTCAAATGATTTTGAATAGGATGGCATTCCCTAAAATAGGAAGAGACGCATAAATCCAGATGAATTAGAGCTCTAGTCTAAAGTATAGATTCATAAAAAGAAAAAAAAGAAAATGTCATGTGATCGAATTATAAAGTTTACTACTGGTGAGCCCTATCTAGAATATTTGCCAAACATGCTGAACAAGGATCATAAGGTAAATTTTTATTGATTTAGTCCAAAAAATCTCAGGCCCTTAGCAAAAAAGAAATAATTATCGAGAGTCGCATTAGCAACAGCGCCAAAAGACCAATCAAAAAGAAAGGAGTGACTCTTCCAAACAACTAAAACAGAGTACCATAGTTCAGGATCGAGGAAATATGATATACCAATATTTTTAGTTTTAGTTTTTAATAAAATGAGGATTCATTTATCTCCTTTTTTTGGTTGCACAATATGCTTATACTTATTTTAAAAAATTTTTGTTTATCCGTCTATTACTCCGATTACTGGCAAGAAAAGTATTCAATTCAATAAAATATAGCATTTCACAAGACATCTCATAATATATGTAGCGTATTAACAGTGAGCCAAAACTTTAAGAATAACTGTTCCTGAACGAACTTCGCTATGAAGCTCACGAGGAAGAGATCATTGACAAAGGAGATAATATCAAGGAAGAGGAGAATATAGATCTTGAAGATTCTTCACATATGAACTAAATTCAATTGGCTAACTTCGGATACATACGCAGCAAATCTTCAGACAGCAAATGCGCAGACTCTCTAATTAGTAGATTACTGCCCCATGCCGGAGATGTGCCGAATCGATCTCTAGTTTTTTAACCTCCTCAAACTCTAATCACCAGCAACATTATAATAAGTTCAACACAAGATTATCATCGAGGAGGTTTACACGTCTTCAAAAAGATAAAAAAGACAAAAATACGAGGGCGTTGCGATTACGATAAAAATATTTGCGGTTACATCACTAAAAAAGTGATAAGGTAATTTGTTGGTAATCACTATTAAAATGAGGCTAGAGCCTTCACTGAACGCTTTCACTGCGATTATGAACAATGTAAAGCTTACTATCTCAAACGGGTAGAAATGGTTACGGGGCCGAGTCATTTGCCTGAATTATTCGATTCTATACCTGGAGAGGTCGAGGAGATTACTAATAGTAAATTAGCTTTTCGTGAATTCTATAAATGGTTTATCCGTGAGCGCTATCTACGTTATCTACTATTGGAAGGAAAAATGTCTAATAAGCTTGCATATATTGAATACAAAAATACTCATCTTTTTAAATATGTATTGCCATCGGAATAGGAATAACCACAAATGCGCATGCGAACTCGTAGCTTCAGTGGAGTCAAGTCAGAAGAGTGATTTCGTGAGCAAAATAGTAACTATTGACATCTTTTGCTGCTTGCAGCTTTTTATCAACTAATCGCTATCAATCTTATTGAATCAAGAGATATCTATTCATAGAATATCCTTATAAACAAATTTAATTTTTCATGATGGATTGTGATCAATGCTAAACCTGATAGATTTACAACTGTGATCATAATACAAATGAAAATTGTGTTGATCGCTGTGCTCATCGCGCTTGCCCTCACGTCAAAGAAACCCGACCCAGTTAACATTGCATCAATATCTAAAGTCTATAACAAGCCTTGGTACTCAGGCTACCTTGACTTGGACAATGACTCAACTCATATGCACTACTTTTTCTTCCCCTCCCAAAGTAAGCCTTAATCCGATCCACTTCTCTTTTGGTTTAACGGAGGCCCTGGCTGCTCATCTCTACTTGGAGCCTTATATTAGCACGGACCTTTCCTAGTCAATGATGCTTTCGCTTCTATCATGAATAACAAGTATGCCTGGAATCAGAAAGCTAATGTGGTTTATATTTAGTCCCCTGCGCAAGTGGGCTTTAGTTATATGGATGGAAAGGCTCCCGCTTGGAACGATGCCCTTGTTGCTAAGCTTAATGCAAAGACTGTACGATAGTTTTTGACTGTCTGGAGTGAGTTCAAAGATAGTGAGACTTACATTGCAGGATAAAGTTACGCTGGAATATACGTGCCATCTCTCTTTTATTAGTATTTTATTAGATATTTAGATTACATTCCACCAACTCAAAAGATCCAGTGCCTGTGAATCTTAAAGGTTTTGCAATTGGTAATGGCTGCACAGATCCTCTTGAATGTGAATTCCAGAACGATTATCCTGTTTACCTTGTCTAGCTTGAGCGTGATTTAGGTATCATATCTCAAGAGACCTATGACACTTTGCAACAACTATGCTCAGGCAAGGGTCAGGATTTGCCCGATGATTGTCAAGCTCTGCTTGATGAAGTATATTTACTGTAAGATAGGTTGATAATACGATTGATGGAATTAATATATATGACGCTTTCCGCCCCTGCTACTAAAACAATCAAGATGGACAAAATATTAAAAGATCATTTAAATAACTGAGGAGATTAGCTCTCCGGAAAAAAAGAAATGCCAATGATATTCTTACATGGGCGCCACCCTGTGTAGATTCACTAGGCATCGATAATTTACTATTGGACAAAGCCAACAGAAAAGCTATGGGTATCCCTGATAATGTGGCTGAATACTCGATGTGCAACGCAGGAGAAGACTTTTAATACACTCGCAGTTTATCAGGTTCATACTAGTTTTATACATAATTAGTACCTCTCAACAAATATAAAATAACCATCTATTCTGGTGATAGCGATCCGGCTGTTCCTTACGCTGGTACCATCACATGGATCAATAAACTGAGACGCCAACTTCTACTACCTACTGAGGAGTATTGGCGACCCTGGTACACGACTACTGCAAACGGCAAGCAAAACAGTGGTAGTGTTTGGACCCTAGGTAACAAGCTAAAATTGGTAACTTTCAAGGGCATTGGGCATATGGCTCCACAGTGGAACATTGAAGGTGGATACAGGATGATTAACAATCTTTTACACAACGAACCATTATGATCAGTTATTGTTATAAGTTTATAACTTAATAAAGAAAAATAGTTTATGTATGAATTTGAATAAATATATTGTAATATTATTTGAAATTAAGCGTGAATAACTTAATTAATTATGAATAGGATAATTTATCAAACCCTTTTAAATAGTGCTAGACTGACAAATTATTGCCAGTCCATTGGAAAACTATAAAGTAGGATTGTATTTAATTTAATTTTAATATTAGAAATCAATTGGATATTATAATGATAAAGGAAGAACTAGAAGTTAGTAATAATATATTGAAAAAGAAAGAATCAAATTAGTAAAAACGAATGTAAAAAGGAGAGAATTATCTCGTGATATGTGAAAGTAATCTACTCTACTCTCTAAGAAATTATCAAAAATGTTTCGTGGCATAATATTTGACAGCCATATAAATACAATCGTAAATAAAATACATTTAAATTTAACAGTGAGCTTCACCAATGCTGATTTTTTGACCTATTACTTATATTTTGACTGAAATGTCAATGTTGTCCGAAATGCCCTAGATACTAAAAGATAAATAATAAAATGAAGATATTTAATGTGATAATATTAACTATCCATGATTTGATTTATAACAATACTGCTCATAGGAATATAATAATCTAAATTCTTAGTAGATCTTCGATAAAAAATGGATCTAATTTCTTGTTTTTTTATGAAAATTTAATAGAGTTTGTGATGTTAATAAATTCTAAAAATAAAAGTAGGTATATAATAATATTAGTGAGATGTGGGGTACATCATGGGGTACATCTAACTCTTCTTATGGAAATCACTACAGCTCCAATAGATATTCTCCCAGCAAGAGTTATCTCCATAACCCTTTAAAAGCTAACTATCCAAACGGTCTCTAAAATTTATCCAATACATGTTATATCTCTGCAGTGCTGCAAATTCTCTTTTTAATAGTTAATTAGAAAGAATTTCCAGTCTCATCAAAATCCAAGCAGGAAATTACTTATTTATTTTTTAAACTTAAAAATACGAAATAGACTCAAGATTATCGCATGCTAAAATAAGCCCTATAAAATAGAATTGATATTGTGAGAGGATGGAAGCAGCAGGATGCGCAGTAATTACTAATTCATTTGCTGGAAGAATTAAGAAAATAAAATTCTGAGGGATTGAAAAAAGGAACAATTGATCTTAGCTACAACTAAAAAAAAGATCCGAAAACAAATTGGTCTAACTTTTTAAAATAAATGGAAAAACTATAAAAAAGTCCAATAATTACGATGTTTTACGGCGAAGCTTTCGTAACATACACCTGCCCACAAAATCACAGCAAACATAAATTTGAGAGATATTTAAATCTTTCTTTACCTTTCACGCCTAAAGCTAATAATTACAGTTATTATTCTTATAACTATGAAAGCTCACTCAAAATTGAAGACATGATCAAGGAATACCTCGCTGATGAAGTTATCGATGATCTTGAATGCGAAAATTGTAAAAGCAAAGTCAGATTTAGAAAAACATCATGCCTCTACTCAACACCGAAGTATTTGGTGCTACATTTGTCAAGATTTAAAAAGGGATACTATGACAACTAAAAAAATGATCGATAGGTCATCTATGAGAATACTCTTTACTTAAATGAGGAGGAAAAAAGAAAAAAGATAGAATATAAATTAATGGGAACAGTTCATCACAAGGGTTCTTTGGACAGGGGACACTATTATGCCAACATAAGAATTAACGACGAATGGTATGAAATGGATGACGAAATAGTAACTTCAATTGGTACAAGAACAACCAATTATTCGAAAACAGTTTATCTACTCTTTTACCAAAAAGTATGATAATATTATTCATTTTGATTGACCAGGAAAATCTATCTATCTATCTATTCATTTTGATTGATATAATCGATGCTGAGGTCTATATTATGAATTAAAATATTTGCGCTAATGAATATAGTAGTTAATTTCAGAAAATTAATATTAATTTGAATTGCAGATTGCAATGTTCAAAAAAGACTAAAGTACTTTTATCATCATATATAGGCGGAGAATACCTATAATAAACACTATCAAATGGAAGCAAACGTCGCTATTTTAAGGGGCGAGTTCTCGGAAAAGTATCAATTTTCACATACAGGGAGGCTTTGCAAAGTGCTATTAAATTATCGATGAAGGCACCAAAAATAAATATGCTTGCAAAATTATAGAGAAGCAATTACTCTCTCATAAAAAACTTAAGGAAAAATTGCAGAGCTAAATTTTAATTCATAAAAAAGTTCACCATGAAAACATTGTCAAATTTTAGCATGTATTCGAAGATGAGCAATATCTATATATATTACTAGAACTTTGCATTAACAATGTATACTTGCTGAAACATAGACATTAAACGAATTGCTTATAAGGAGAAAGCAGCTTACTGAAATATAAGTGAGATACTATGTTTATCATGTGCTACTAGCGATTACTTATCTCCATGATGATCACATTATTCATAGAGACATTAAATTGGATAATTTCTTTTTATCAGAGCAGTTAGAAATCAAGATTGGCGACTTTGGGCTTGCAACCATTATCTAAAAGCAACATAAGAAAAAAAGTATTTGCGGAACTCCTATCTATATTGCTCCATAAATCGTAGATGGAAAATTGGGTTATTCTTATGAAATAGATGTTTGGAGTTTAGGCATTGTTACTTTTGTGCTGCTATATGGAAGGTTTCCTTTTGATGGCAGCGATATGAAAGACATCAGCTCTAAAATTAGAGCTAAATCTTATTTGGCCAGTTCATATATTTCTGAATTTGCTAAATCCTTTATTACCAAAATGTTACAAATCAATCCTGCCTAAAGATTCACTGCAAAGCAATTACTAAGCCATTAGTTTTTATCAAATTATGAAATACCTAAACTGTTGCCACGTTCCAGTCTTGCTTGCCCTCCTAATAGCAACTTCTTAGACTAGTATAAATCTAAAAAAGATAATAAGATTATAAATAAGAAGAACTAATAAGAGGAAGAGTTTCATTTTATGCTCTGCAGCAAAGAATCTTCAATGGAAGAGAGTAAAAGACATTTTGAGTCACAAAACCCGAGCACTAAAGTTCTAATCCTAATTTAAGACAATAAATAGAACCTTATTGACAGTCGCACTGTTAAAAAGATTGTCTCTTATGTAAATAATGATCTTTCAGATAAAAAATAAAATATTGATATGAAAACTTGGATTATGGAATGGTGGGAGAATCCTAAATATGGATTAATATATCAAACTAGTGACAGAGCTATTTGCATGAGATTTAATGATGCAACCAATCTTATCTCCTATCGGCATAATACTCAATTTACTTATTTTTCCTAAATGGGCAAACAAATAAATTACAATTTGTAAATACTATCAAAATGCTAAATACCAAACGATGTTTATTTAAAAATGAAAATTATGATGAAATTGATAACCGAGAGAAATTTAGACCAAGAATAAGGAATATACTCAAATGTTTATATCAAGCAATATTGTAATTGCTTAAATATGTTCATAATTTGGCTCAGTAATGGAGGGCTACAGGCTCAATTTAACAATGGTAATGATTTGATAATTTCATCAACGAATTGTCTGCATATTAGTAAAGATAAAACCAAAACACTATTTAGTGTGGCATAACTTACGGGGCAATCCTAATAAATAATAAATGAGCAGAAGCAGCTGTAAAAATAAATAAAGCGAATCTGTGCATTAAAGCCGAAATAAATAAATAAGTCTCATAGATAAAATAAATAAAATGCATTATTTTGATTGTATTTAGTTATCACTGATAATGATTTCTAATTCAACAATTGTAATTAAAATTAATTATCATTTTATTATTTTATTTTTGCCTTTGTATTTATATTGCGTTGTGTTATTGATAATAGGCAAAATTCTTTATCTTTAATGCGAAAAATCAGCATTTAGCTGATATATCTAACTATTTTGTTCAAAACTTTGATTACTGCACACCTACTACCCTCTTTTAATTAACTTGGGCTTATTTATAGCAAGTCTATCATTCATCAGTATTTCTTTCTATTCGAAAGGTTATCCAATTTTCTAAACTGGCAATTTCATCGGCAATTTGGTGTTTCCTTTTATTTCATTGATTTTGATTATAATTTGCAGATACTTTTATATATGATGACAAAAAGTATTTTATTTATTGTGGCAGCAGTTACTGAACTTCAGATGAATGTTTTTAATCTTTTCTAATGGCATGATATTTAAAGGCTACTTTGAGTTTATCCCTGGCTGAGGTTATGCTTTATTTATTTTGTTTTATATATTATGAGGAATTTTCTAAAATTATTTAATAATTCCCAAAGTATTTCCATTTTTATATATTTTAGGCTGTTTGTTTAAATGAATTTGCTATTGGCATTCATCTTCTTCATCCATAATCTTCAAAATCTATTCAAATTCCTTTGCATTTAAGTTTTGCTATTGCAATTAACTTTAAATATAATTCACAATGGTTATATCTTATTATCGCTTAGAGTTGGCCAAAGATTGCCACTTATCTGAAGGCAGATTTATTTTTTTAATTAAACTACTACTCTTTCCAAGCTGTGCCAAGCTCATTCCCTTATCATTAAGAGATATCCCTTTATCTTAGAATTTTTATCGAAATTTATTCAGCTATTTTTTTGATTTTTTAGATAACATTGTGGATAAACTTGGAATTTATCTCTTTGGCTTTTCCTGATTTTATCTAATCTATCGCTTAAGAATGTTTTCATATTAATGACTTGAATATTTAGAGTTATAAGCACCAATATTTGGTTGTTATGCAGAAGCCTCTCTCCTCATCCCTCCATTTGATAAAATATGACTACTTTGGTTTCCTATTGATTTATTCTTTATTTATTGATATAAATAGTTAATCTTTTTGACAGAACTAAATTTATCATCAATATCTAATTATTTTTATGCCTCCATTTGATCTTTATAATTTTTTTTCAGCATAGGGTAAGAAGATCGTTAATAACGGGCAACTTTTTATATTTGTGGAGTCATGTAAGCAGTTCCATAAGGAGAAATTGGAAGTTGGGAAAGCTGATTTTGGAAAATAAGATTGACTTGTTGACTGATAGATAAATTTAATATTTTCATAGACGTAGTTATCATATTTTTTTACTTTGTCTATTTAAGAATAATGCATTTTTTACTCGTTATTACAGTCGATACTTTGGTATATGAATGTTATAACTATTTATTGGCTACACTCAAATCAATCTTTTGTTTGAGGGTATTTTTGCGGGCACTTTTTCGAGTAAAATCATCTTCGAGTTAATCTTTTTAACCATCCAAATTATTTTAATCAATAGAAATGGACGATTGGCTTTTTTATGCAGATTTGTATATTGTTAATATATCTTTATGTTGAGATGACATTTTCGATTTTTGGGAAGGAGACTGAGTTTAAGATTTATACTACCCTATTTCAAAAGAAACCTGCTTCTATTTTTATTATTCATTATATTTCGGCAACTATTGTTTGAAAGATGAGTCTCTCTTTATTATTTGTTGATTTTTATTATTTTAGTCATCAAGTATAATACTATCTCGCTCCTCTTATTCCCTCACTTCATAACAACTTGTCTCCTCATTGTACCCTTCTTCTCCGACATTAAGATTAGGACGTAATCCGTTTGAGTTATATTTGGTGCCATACTTTTCGTATCTTCTCGTTTTTCTGGGCTTTCCTGGTACCCATTAATTTTAAGAATCAGGACTTGATGTTTTTTCTTCCCCATTTTTGTTGTCTTTATCCATATTTTTATTTAAGAGGATCTATTTTTTGGTACTATTGCTTTTAAGATTTTTCCTATCAAGTTCAGAAAGGTTGAGTTTTTCTTTATTGTCTCGAATGATTTTCTTCAGATACTGCAATTAATATTATTTTTATTGATTTGATATCATAGATTTGGTGAGTTGGTTTTACCTCATTTGAAGTTGATGATTTAATTCGTATATTTTATCCTCGCTGTTATATTCTTTCCTCCTCAGATCAGTTAAAATTTTATATTTATCTTAATTTTAGCGAATCATGCTCTATAATTATTTCATTTTTCTGTCGTAGCCATCATAGGTTTGTGCACTCGAATCAACCATTTATCTTTACAAACTTTTTTTAAATGCCATTAATTTTGCATTTTTTTCCTCATATATTCGCTAATTTTATAGTAATTTGTCTTTTAATTTAACTATCAAAATTTTAACTTTTTACAGCAATTATGCTTTTTATTTGTCTTCCTTTGTCCGGATATCCTTTTCCATATCATTTAATCGATGTAGATAATCGTCAGGAATATCATAGGTGGTTTTGGATTATTTATTGATAAACTTCATTGCCTCCAATTAACTGACTTTAAAAAAGTCAATAATTTAGCTAATTTAGCTCTGGTACGATACGTAACTCCCTATTTTACTGTTCTATTCTTTGTAGTAGCGCATATAGTTTTTTATTTCGTCATTAATGTTTTAGATCTATACATCTGTCTTGTTTTACAACTACTGAGCTACTGAATTTAAAAATTCATTTTTCATTTGTTTGGACTGCCTTATAGGATATTTATCTGATGCTTGTTACATATTGATTAAACCAGTCAATTCAGAATATTCGAGCCCTCGATGGTAGGACTAATTATACAAATTAATCCCACCCAACCGAGGTATTTTGATCACATTGATTTGTTGCTCAACTGGCCTACTTTAATTTACTGACTATTGAGTGACAGACTTTTATTTTCTGGGGTCTACCTGTTTTTTCTGTTCATTCTCGTTCCCTAATCTTTTTTACAGATTTTAGGTCAGTATGGAGCAAATAAAAACTGAGTTAATTTGCATTTTCTTAATGATTTAGTAAAGAAAATCTACGCCCATTTTATCGAAAATCTTTTTAAGCTGACAAAAGACACTATAACTTTTGGCAACAACATCTTTAATTTGACTGGTGCTAAGTTGACGGGCAAGTATTTCTATATTTTCTGAGATATCATAAGTCTTCATTTAAAGAACATTGAGCATTCGCTTTTCCTACAGCGATAACTGAATGGGATCCCTTTAATTTAGCATATTCGATGATTTTTCTCTGGTAATTCGAAATAAATTATAATCTTTTAGCATATTCCAAAAATACTTTATGATTTTGCAAAATGTTCACTCATCTAGCAAATATCTCATAGTTTACATTCTAATTAATCTTGATAATCATATTAATAAAATATCAAATACAATCAATAAATCGCACGAAACCAGGTCTGCACAATCACAAAATTATATGCCCAAATCACCAGGTAGGAGTTCTCTTCATTATTCAGGTTAAATTTGTTGTCAGTGGAGGAGGAACAAATTGATATTTCTGAGGATTGCAGGTCAGTTAAATTAAATTTATATCGATAAATTATTTTATTAAAAGGGACTGAATACATAGTTTTATATTTTTAAACATAGTTTACTTTATCCTTCACACAGCCTTATCAAAAAACAGTCAAAAATTATTGAATTTATTTATTAATTCATACTTATTAGGAATAATTACCATTAACATTTTATTAAATAATTTTAAGTAATAAATATATTTCAAAAATTTTTTCAAACTGACTGTTAGAGCATTTTATTAATGATCAGCTAAGGTATGAATATATTTAATAAAATTATAATTATGATCTTCATCATTTGCATTTTATTTTATAAAAGATTGCCAATATCATCATTCTTTTTCCTCCTTAATTACGCTAGTTAAAATGAATTTTAAATAAAAAATCAATTAAATTGTGAAATTCAATAAGTTAATAATCTTTTATAAAATCGCTCTTTCCAGAATGGTTTTATGATATTTATTTATGAAATCACTTTCATCGTACTCCTGCCTCTTCCATTGCTTTATCGCAGAGCTTTTCAATTAAAACTAGAATGGACTCCTCCATTTCCTCCCTTTCCTTCTTTCCCTATCCAATCTATGTTTTTACCTTTTTGAGGACGTCCCTTAACATTTTGTAGAATTCTCCTTCTGATTCTGAATATTTTTCATTGAGTTATTTAAACTCTTCATGCATCTTTTCGTACTCTATCAAAAATTCTTCGTGGATGGACTAAATTCTTTCTTCCCTCAATTTGCTTTCGGTTTATAGTTTCTATCTAATCTCATTCAGATCTCGATCGAGAGACTCTTCAATTTCTTGAATAGAAACGGTTCTTTCCTTGGCTTCGCGATCGATAAGATCTCTTATGATGGCACATTTTTCATCAATGAATCTGCTGATTCTGGCATCTGATGCTTTTCTATCTTCTATGTGATGAGATATCATATTCAATGTCATTTACTGGCAATGCTGCGTCTCTTCCTTCAAAGTTTTATCCAACTCCTGATAATCATAAGCTAGTTCTTTATTGATTTTTGTGAACTATGTTAATTGCAATTTACTGTGTGTTTGAGTTAATATTGCTTGTCGTTAAAATGAACTATCATACTTTCCAGTTATCCCTCAAGATCACTCACTTGCTTCTCAAGAGTGTCAACATTTCGTTAAGCCTCGGCCTTTTGCCCAATTTTAAGGCTATTGATCTTTTCGGCAAGCATGAGGACTCTATTTTCAGTTAAATTTTTTGCTGCATAAGACAATATCTACGTTGATAGATGTTTTCTTTTAGAAATTGACTCATTATATTTGTATTATCAAGCTATTTTTTAAGATGTAAGATAATACAAGCTCATACATATTTACGTTTTTATCAAAAATATATTTTCAAAAGAATTGATGAATTACTCATTTATTTTAAGGATAAATGATAATATTTTATTTCCATCACATCAATTCGTAAAGGAAGATTCATAGATTGAATTTCATTAAGCTTTAACCTTATCTTATTATCCTAAGCCACTACTAAAAATGAAAAGATTGACATTGATAAATACTTTATTACACTGCTACACTTTTTAATTATAAATGATCAGATTAATGATTTGCCAATATTATTTAGAAAACACTCATGGACATCCACAACTTAATGAGCAGTTATAGTATTTGCTTGCACTGCGCCGGGCACAGTCAAGAATAATGTTTCTGTTCAACTCTGTAAATTGACACACCTATCTCACGAAAACAATTCATAAGTAGCTCTAACTCCACCAACCTCTAATATCCTAAGAAGATGGGGTCAAGGCAACTGAAGAAAGACAACGACGCACACAAGAGACTTTCAATTGTTCTAAAGAAAATATACAGAATGCTTATTGGAAAAAAAGTTGATGAAAAATACCGAAAGTTCTACTATCGACAAGATTTTATATTTATTATCTTATCATTACTGGAAAACAAAGGAAAAATAGTCGATGCATAAGTAAAGTTTAAAGAAAGGATAAAGGATTTTGAAGCTGAAATTGAAGATGAATTAGTAAGCCAGCCCATGTACCATTAAGAGCTCAGGAAGTTGATTAGAAAATATGAAATTGCCTTTCCTGTTTGGATGGATGGAAATCACAAGCAAAGCATGAAGATTTTTTATGACTATGATCATATGAGGCAGAAAAAGAATTTTGAAACGGCTGTCTAATATATTGAGCAAGCCAGAAGATAGCTAGGACTTCCTTTTGCCGAATGATGCAGGAAATGTTAAAATTAATAAATATTATAAATTATTAGATATATAAATAAATTAATAAATATAGAATTAAGGACAAATTATTTCCTAAAATGTTGATTAATTATTACCAATCGTTTATATATATGAGAAGATAGAAAAAATATCATGGTGTTATTTAAATATTGTAAAAAAAAAATGCCTAAAAGATGTTTCAATAGTACCAAGTGTGTTTAAAAATTAAAAAAATACATACTCTAATTTGAACACAAAAAACCATCAAGTTACCAAACATTTTTTTCAAAAGATTGCCCTTAAAATAATTTTAATAATCTTAAATAATAGTTGAAAAGTTTATTTTTATGCCAAATTTGCAGATAAATAATGATCTACCCCACTCGACTTTAATGTGGACATGCATTCTGTTTGCGATGCTCTGAACTGTATCTCTACTGTAAAGGATCATGCGCAGTCTGCAAATCGGCTCAAGTTATATAGGAATACTCAGTTTGCAATATGCTGGAAGATTAAATCAAGGAGTTATATCTCATTCTGGAATAAAATTAGAAAAAAATATACCAAAATAGAATTGATAATTTTTAGCAATAAGAAAAAAGGAGATCGGTCATGGGCTGCTTTTCGACTGATATGTTCATTGATTTCAGAGATGTTGAGTCAAATATATGGAGGCAGGGTAAAATTATAGACGTTTATTGTCAAAACGATATCAAATAGGATGTCATCATTATTCAACCATTGACTAATAACTGCGAAAAATTTATATTTAGAATATCATCCAGAAACATTGCTACTTTCGGATATTTCACTTAAAACAAAATCTCAGTAAATTATGCATTATTTGGAGAAGAAATGTTTGAGAGGGATGAAGCCATAACCTTATGCTAATCTATCTCAAACAATAGATAAGATCTTTAAGAAAAATAAAAAAATAAATCGTTTTATCATTTACGTCCATCAAAAAGCAGATTTGGTAAAATATCTGGAAAAAGGCCTAATCCTCCAAGCAGTTAAAAAAATGTTAAAAAGACATTTTATTAAAAATCTAATGCTAAAAATTGGTCAAATAGTTAAAAAGATCAAAGTCGATTTCCATGCAAAAAAGATAAGCCTAAAAGTGAAAATTACTTTTTTTCATCACATTGTCATAATCATAGCTGATATTTGATAATCTTTGCTTATTTAATTTAATTTAATATAACTATCATAAAAGACATAAATATCAACAGTGACTGTACAACAATATCAAGTTATTCACAGTTTAGGCATTGGAAAAAGTTAATTAATCCTTGAATATACCTGCTCATCAATCAAATGAGTGAAATTATTTTTGCATCGCAGGTAAACAGAAATGCGTCGATATCCGCTGACAAGCACATTCAGAAAATGTTCATCAGAAAGAAGAGAAAAATCAGAATTGAAATGAAAAAAATCCCTTTCAAAGTGATATTGGTCAATTATATATGTATCTGCCTTCTCTAATATTTTAAACTCCTCTTTTTCAAAATACTTTACTTCTTTTTCTGCAATTTTAAACACTAATACTTTTTAAAAAATTATCATAGGATTTATCTAAATGAATTCGCTGTTGTTAAGATACAAATAAAATTGCAGATACTTTTCAACTTAAAGGGTTTTAAAATAAAGATAATTAAATTTTGAGAGACATCTCTTTTAGGCTTCATTGAATAATGTGAAGATGCTGTCAGCTTAAGCTAAAATTAGCTTTATGTTTCCATGCCTATACTTAACTGCATTGAGGGATAAATTAAAATCATAGTCTTTTTCACAATAATTGTTTTTTTCTATAATCTGATCTATTTTAGGGATAGAGTTATCTTTTGAGATTACAATATTTTCGCATTTTTAAGCTAGTTCAATGTTATTAATTCTGCAAAGGATAAAGCTATGATATTTTTTTTAATCTTCGATGTTTATTATCATTATTATAACATATACTCCCAAAAATTATATTAATCAATAAGATTGTGCATATCATTCATGCCTGTCTTTTTAGAGGGAAGAATCTATTTCTTTCTCAGAAGCCTCCAATTTGTTGGGATCTGATTTTTTGGCATCTTTTACTATCTCCTCATATAATTAATAGAACATGCCAAGAAAGACAATTGCGATAGCCACCCATTGCCACTGATTAATGGTATGGCTAAACAAGAAAATGCTGATCAAGATAGTAATCATTTTGCGGGTAGTCGATATTAGAGGGAACACGTGCTGCTTGAAGTTAGCCACTACATAATATATACTGATCTGTCCAAGCACTTGAAGAATTCCAATACCTATAAGGTCGAGTAACACAAATGGATAATTTCTTAAAAATTCGATGGATGGAAAGAAGGACTGATCAACCACTATCGAATAGAATAAGCTGAAGAAAAATGTGTATAAATTGGTAGTGGTAAATAATTGGTTGGCTGTTGGTTTGAAGTTGGCCTTTGAGTACGCCTGACTATCAGAGAAAAAGGCATCACATATTACTGAAACTGTCAAAAGCAAATATCCAATCCACTCTAGCTCAGGATTGTGCCTATCTCCCTTGTCCTTGGACTTTATAACAATAATTTTACAGCTTTGGCAAAGTTGAACAACAGCACACCGATTGTTATGACTATGGCCATGAATATTTTATGTTTGCCTAACCGAAGATGTGAGTGGGTCTTATGGACTCTGCTGAAAAATGCTCCAATTAAGACAACAAACAAAAAGCGAGTATTTCTACCAATAACTTGTATTGGATAAGAGATGTATAGTAGAGCATAATTGGTTGTTGATATGTTCGCCATGTAGAGGCCTCCAAGAATAAATCTCTCTCTCACTGGAATAGGGTTTGAAGGTTCTTTATTCATCCTAGAAAGGACTGAGCCTGCGATCGCACAAAGAAGTGCTCCTAGCCAAATGATGATTGGAGGATATTGGAATTTTCCAGGAGGAAGTTTGGGGTCTATCGAAGGATATTAGGCGTTGTAACTACGTAATTAGATAAATACAGTCTTTCAGATAGTACAGACATGGTAATATAGGCCGTGTATATTCCGCCAATTCCAAGTATGAGCTTGTAAAACATTGGACGTGTAATAAATATATTAATTATAATAACGGTAATTTAAGGATCGTCACTTGGGTACAAAATTCTTCCATATTTTTCCTAAACATTTCAGTTCATCGCCTTCAACTTCTCCGTTGTTATTTTTGTCGCAGCCTGGATCCTTTAATCCGAAAATGTTGAAAATCTGCCCTGTAGTTATGATATCGATGGATGTCAGAGTTCTTTTGGAGTCATCGCTCTGATTAAGATCAGCCTGAATAGCTTGAGCAGCAGCTTGATTTGTAATCTTATTTAAATTGGCTAGTCTACCTTATAATTGAGTTACAATGTAGCTTTAATACCATCAGAAACAAGCTTGCTGGCATCTTGCGTAAGCTAATGAGCAATAGTCCATGCAGAACTTGTGACTGTAGCGAGAGCAAATATGGTGATAAGAATGATTGTAAATTTCATGTTGTATAGATATAAATTAAGTGCTAATAATTTATATTTAATCTTTCTCAAAAATCTTTATTATTTTAAGAGGCTTCAATAAAAAAGAAAAGTTCAACGTCATCAATAACTAAAATAACATTCAATCACATAGGAGTTTAAACTTAATTTCCTCAATGAAAGATCCATCTAACCAGAAATCTCGAAAGCTAAGAAGGAGCTGTCTACAAAATGTTTTTTTGCAGTGGAACTGATTTTCTAGGACACAGTTGATCTATAATTGAGACATATCTTATGTTGACCTAATGACCTAATTAGATGTGATACAAAAATTTTAAATCAGCTAACAATCATTTATTGGAATAAAATCTATATGGCAATTTGTTTGCATTGCAATTTTAATGTTTATGTTCATATTTGTGAATTTTTGGATTTGTTGGATAGCCATTACTCATTATTTTATCTTTAATACTCCTGCTGATGTTTGTCTTTTACAGGCTTCCTTGCTAAACATCTTCTTTAGAAGGCAAAGGATATTAATTTGGTTTTATCTATTGAAATGATTATTTTTAATTTTTTATTGACTGCTTAATGGAAAATATTTCATGTTGCAAAAGTTGATTTAAATTCACTTATTTTGTAAGACTCTTGCAGATTTTTTCTTTAAGTTAATGAAGAGCATGCCTATTTTATTATTCTTACTTGCCTTTTCGATAACTTTCTTATTCAAATACAAATTTCATCAGCTTTAATTATTATTATTTTCAAAACAAAATTAAAAATAACTTATCGTATTTAATACAATTTTCTATGTTAATGAATGAATTTTTTTAAAAGTGATGTTTTTATTGATACAGGACCAACAAAATGTCTGAATGACTTCTAAAGATGGATAATTATATTGTTATAATTATCATGAAAAGCATTAATATGCAAATTCCGCCCCTTTCACAACTTTTTAAGCAAAAGCAAGATTATAATGCTCACAAATCCAAACTGTTAAAGATAATGTCAAATAGGAAAAACAATTTACTTGAAGATAATTATAAACTCGCACTTATGGATAATGTCAGAAAAAATTTACAAAAATATGGACACAGGACTCATATTAAAAGCCAAGAGGTAGCCCATCAAAATTAAAAATTAGTTAAAAAATTATAACATATCAAGCCATGCCTCAGTTTTAAATCATCGGAAAGATCGGGATTTTAATCGCGTATTTCTCGATCGATGAGTTCAAAAAAAGCTTTAATTGAATAACGGTAGAAATAAAATAGTCGAATAAAAAGCCGAGTAAAATCAATGAGTTCATCTTTAAATAATAAAAATCTGTTGAAGGATTATCGCAAATCAGTATAAATTAGAAATAGATTGATGCATTTCAGAACATAACCAAATAATAAGGTTGTGTTGAAAATGAATCACCTTCTTTAGTCCAATCATAATCAACGTCAACTTCACACTGCCAAAATATTGGACCACTATAAATAGGAAAGTTAACTGCTACCAAAAATAAAGTCTGCCAACAATTCTACTCAAAAGGTAATTTAAAATACATTGGGAAAATCTTCAAAAAATACTGTTTCTCATTATGTTAAGGAAGATATTATTAAAAGCAAAATCAATTTAAATAATAAACTATTTAAATTAGCCAAATAGCGAAGACTAAAAGCTCTTACCGTCCTCGAAAAAAAATCAGGATTAATTTTAACTCCCTCATCAAACTCTATTCAACCCAAAGGCATTTTTGCAACTGAGCCATAAAGACAAAGAAAATGATATTCTTATGTTTCTTTGTATTGAAAATTATTAATAAATATGATATAATTGAAAGTTATAAACTAAATATTCATAAGATATAGATATAATATCTTAAAATCGATCAATAATAATCCAAAGCTTCAGTAGTTAACGTAGCAAGAGCTTCTTTGGGCATCGTAAGCTTGTCACTAGGAACAATAGTGACAAGATCTTTTGTAAAAGTAAGCTTTTCAGTAATTGCTCTCATGGGATAACAATTTAAGTAAATAACAACGAATATTAAGAAAGTAATTGCTACCACATTCAGTATTATAATTAAGTTTTATAGGTTATATCTGGTACTTTCAATAGATGTTTTAGCTATTGCTATTCCGTATTTTAATAGTGGCTTTATAAAATCAAACTATAGAGAAACTAAGTTATTATTATTGTTACTTAGAGAAGACCAATTTATCTTTTTTAAAGTTGTTTACACAAATTCAGAGGGTTAATTCTAATAATTGGTAATAATTGTAGTCAGATAACTTAAAGCACTCATTACTCCACTTTATATCATTTCAGTATGATTCTGGCAAATTGATGTCATATTGAGTTTTGCTTCATTTAGAATCGATATTTCTTGGCAAGGATATCCTTTTAGAAGATAAAGCAATTCATTGTTTACAGTGAAATCTGAATCAAATATATTCTTTTAAAACTATTGTTGCAGTTAAAAATAGTCATTGGTCAGGGTATAATTACCAATTCTAAGGTATTTTAAAATGGATTCCATAATTGATATTGAAGATCCAGGTAATAGTTATGAAGCTTGCCTCCATGTGGTTGTATAATTGTTATATATAGTAAAATTAATCTCAATGCAAATGGTACAAAGGACTAAATATATTAGGATCAGAAAAATAGGAACAACCATCTGAGAAAGCAGTCCTAAGTCCTATTTATTGAAACTATTTTTTATCTTTTTTACTCTCTTGAATTCTATTTATTATTCTTTAACACAAGATTTTGACTCCCCTGGAACTTATTTTGTAAACTTATCACTTTAGCGAGAATTTAGAAGTTCTACAAGCTTCTAAGATTCCTGCTAAATAGAGTGTAATTTAGAATCACTTATGTCCAAAAGAACTATATAAATGTTAGCCATTGTATATTTGTAATAAGCAAACATGCCCATTATAACCAGCATAAAAAGCAATTAGAGACTGCAGATAGCATACCATAGAATAATAATATTATTTTATCCACTAAAATTGTTGAATGGAAAATCTAAAATGTTTGAATCAATTTGCAAATTTGTAGTTATCTGACTATCATAGACAACTTTAAGAATTTCTTATTTCTGCCATTCGGGCATTTAGGCATTTATTAAATTTTTTACTAATTCTGTTTTTATGCTCTTTGTTTTAGTAGCATTATTAATGCTACTGGGAAAGAGCGTATAGATGAGATATTAAGGAAACAATACTCTTATATTGCGTTGATACTGGAAGAGATTCAGTTAGGTAGATTCTCCATTTTCAAACACTTTCAACTGCCAAAAAATTATACCACCAAGCATCACCAAGAGCATAGTTATTATAATTGCTACAATCCGAAAATAATAGCCAATATTTTTACTTTCCTCGACATTGAGCTCTTCTTTCATTTTTTGAATATGAGTTAGCACAGATTTTTATCGCCATTCGTCATTATCCTCATCAGAATTAAAACTGGACTCATCATTTACTTTTTAAAGTCTGCTATTAAATAGTCTAAGTGTTTTAATTTGAAGATCATATACTTTCTTTTAAGGAACTGGAACTCCAACAATATTGAAAATATTCTATAGATCTGAAGAGTTAAAAAACGGAATGGTAAATTATTGTTTTAAACTTTTTTGTCTCATAGGCTAAAAATTATTAGGAATTTCATAAGTCATGGTAATTGGATTAAAAATATTGAGAAAAACATCCTAAAGAGAGTTGATACTTTTTAAAAGATTGCTTATATTCTTTTTTTATTTTCCCAAACTTTGAGAATAAGTATTCCTTCCTTAGATAAGAAATCCTATCTTCGCATGCTTTATGTAGAGCTAAACAGCTGTAAAATCGACTTCGAGATACTGATTATTTTTATTGATGATTCCTTTCTAAGAAAAAATAAACTTTTATGAATTGTTCTATTAATCATTATTTTATATAACTTAGAAAAAGCTTGGGATAAGTTATTGAATATTTTTCTTTTTCATTACTGATTTCCTTTTTATTTTTTTCATAAACAGGCTTGCAAAAGTAGATGTGCAATCCACAATGTTTCCTTCAAGATCAGAAATACAATATATTGGAGCAGCTCTCAATTTAGCAGGTTAAAGATGAGCAATAAATATAAGTTCATCATTAATATTCCAACTCAAATTTCTTAATTGAAGGCGCATAGGAAATATAAATCCATTCTTATTTTTACCAAATATAAATCTTTGATCCTGATTAATTTGCTTGTATCGGTTTTTCAGATAAGTAGAAAGAATTTGATCATGGACCTATGAATAAACTGAAGGCATAACAGCGTTTACACTCAACTCAAGCACCTATTCACGGTTAGGATAGTTGAACATTTTACAAGTTTGGTTGTTCAGTGAAGAAATATTACCCAAAGAAGACTAAGTTAAGGAAATTGCAATAACTCCAGTTTCTGTTTCAGAATTAACTAAGTCAAAAATAAGGTACTGTATCCTGGCTCGTGCTTTAGCATAAGCCGTTGTTAGACTATTTTGCAATAATCATCCAATATACATGCGTTGGTATAATCATGGAGTATGTTTCTGCGATATAAGACATAAGTGCGAAGAATATTCCAAGAGGAAAATTTTTCTTGGTCTAAATGTTTTTTCCACGTTGATTACACCTACTTTTTTAGTGGAAAAAGTTTGGCTCCAATAGACATGAGATGATTTAGATCAACTTTTTCTTCAAGTAAGCTGGACCAAAATTATCTGAGGCAGGCCAAAGTGCCATTCATTATTTGCTCTATATAAGATAAAATCTACTGAATTATTGAAACTCATCCTCCCCTCTCTAAGTATCAATAACCTAGGCAACAACTTATATCTTCTCAAATTTGCGTTTTAAGTTGTAAAGAATAAGTTTTTCATCCCAAGTTAAAGTAAGAATAGATACACCGTGAGTTAACTGCGAAATCTTTGATTTGTTTGGAAGATGATAAACATAAAAATAAAGAAAAAGAAGTCTTAACTTCTAAGAGCCTACTTATTTTTAAAGGTAAATTTAAAATAGATTTTACACTGACTTTTTAACTTTGTGCATTAAAATCTTCATATTGTTGGGCTAGGAAGAATTCTTCAATTCTTCAGCTGTCTAACTATAAGAGTGATTACGCTTGGTTGCATTAAAGAGCAAGTAGAATTGACACATTTCTGGTTATGAATGGCAATAAAAACCATTATATAACTTTTTTGAAAAAACACATCTTGATTATTTTTGAACCTGTCAAATTCATCGTTCATCACTCTAATGAAATCAAAGAAATCTGGCAATGATGCTTTTCCAGCGAATATATTTTCATTAAGTTGCTATTTTCTACTGTAAATAGCTTTAAAAGCAAGCATCATTAAAAGAGTTGGCCAGCTAATAAGTAAAATGACAAAACCACTTATATCAGATGGAAATATTTGTTTGATAATCAAGGAGCAAAGAAGAAATTCTTTTACGCGATTGATAAAACATAAGATTTTCGATACACCGTTTGATTTATGGTAATTTTATCTTTACCCATTCATTATAAACTACAAAATAACCCAGATAATATAAATTGTCCAAATAGAATTATTACTTGTAGCAATTCTGAGCAAGATCATTAGGATATCAGTCATAATTAGATAAGTTTACAAGCAAGAGAAACCCTATAGAATCCGATCGATGTTATTAGGCTGAAAAATTAATCGACTTAGACTTAAGGCGAAAATGATAACTAATGCAAGCAAAATTGAAGTCAAATAGTTTGGAAGAAAGTAAGGACTGACAATCTCTGAGGCTAAGAAAAGTATCAGCAAAGGAAAGGCAATGTATCTGCAGATGGAAAGTTGATTGTATAATTAATATTGAGCTTGATAATGATAGGTTACTATAATTTCTATGATAATTATCAGAAATAAAACTCCACAGAAGATTGGAAGATATAATGTTTGCACTGCCATGAGGGAAAATTAATGAGATGGATAAGTAATTATAAAGAAGCAGAAGAGCAGCACAATGAGATAGAAGACTTGCAAAACTTGAGTTAAGAGAAGAGTTTGTATTGTTGATTAAGTAACTTCGTAAAGGAAAGGAAATATTCTGCTATTCGATTGCAATTTCGTTTGCATGTTCTTTAAAATTTGAATTATATAACTTTGAGCACAATAAAACTAGCATTTGTAGCAAGATAAAGCAAGATAATATGATAAAACAAAAATTAAGTTCTTATTTCACAAGTATTTATAACGAACAAATTTATCATACATTCTATAATACCTTTTCAGTCACATAAGTTTTAATATTGTTAACTAATAATAATGTTCTACAAAATCAAATTTATTCATGTTATCAAATTATCCAATAATGACTAGATAGCTTTAAAACTCCGATAAAATATGCTCAAGGAAACAATAACTTTAAATTGTCTACTATATTCAATGGTTTTAAATTTCACATTATTCTGGTGAATTTTTGTTTACTGGTCAAGATTTATGAATCCCAATAATCATAATTGATTTATCTAAGATTATAATTTCTGGTGTATAAATTATTAATTCTGGACAAGATGAAAAGATAGAAAAATCACTTCGAGGAAGACAAACTATAAACAAAGCTCATTAACATCTCAGAGTTAGCAGAATAAGACACAACCAAATCCATTGATAATTAAGCAAAAACTCGCTCTTCACTCATGGATCAAGATGCTAATTAAAATATCGAGAGAAAAAAAGCCAAACACGCAAGCAAAACTTTTAAGAGACTTTTTGGCTACACTTGGAGAAACAAAATGTTGCTTTTCATTGCAAATATAGGATTAGCTATCTCTTCTGGAGGAATGGTATTGCTTCCCCTTTTATCAGGGCAAATGGTGGATAAAATTAGATAAGGGGGTGATCTTGGACCAGGAGCTCTTCAATTTTTAGTATTAACCATCTTCATGGCTGTATTTTCGGCTATTCGAGGCTATGGCTTTAATATGCTTGGAGAGAAAGTTATGGTCAATATGAGACAATAATTATTTGAGAAACTTTTGTAAAAGGATATCGCTTATTATGACAAAAACAAAACTGGAGAACTTTTATCTCGGTTAGGTAATGATATTACAACAGTATACTCCGTTTGCTCTGATAACCTCTCAATGCTGCTGAGGAACATTCTTCAATTTTTTGGCAGTCTTGTATTCTTATGGATCATTAGTTGGAAACTAACTTTAGTTATTATAGGATTAACTACCTTATCCTTCGCAATATTATTATTAATGAAATACACAAAAAAGTATCAAAAATTATACTCTAATAATCTTGCTTTTGCTAATTCTTTGGCAACCTAAGTTTTTGGCAATATTAGAGTGGTAAGATCATTTTCCAACGAACAGATAGAAAGTAGAAATTATGCTGCCTTATTGAATAAAGTTTATGTCGTTGGTCAAAAAAAACATTTGTTATATGGAGCAATTCTGTTTGCTTTAACTATGTTTGCAAATATACTCATCTTAATCATTCTTTACTTTGGAGGTCAATTGGTTATAGACGGCGATCTGTCCATAGGAGATTTAACTAGTTTTGTGCTATATACAATTACCTTAACAATTGGTTTTGCTAGCATATCCGGAATTCTTAATCAAACCATTTCAGCCATTGGAATATGTGAAAATATTTTCTAAATCATGGATTAACCAATTTAGGTTATTTCTGGATTGGCAAATCCAAATTTTGCAAACCAATCAACTCCTATTATTGAGTTTGTTAATGCAAGCTTTTGTTACCCTTCCAAGCCAACTGTGTAAGTTCTCAAAAAAATTAATTTGCAAATACGTTCAGGGGAGTCTGTAGCTTTAGTTGGTCCTTCTGGATCTGGTAAATCGTCTATTGTTAGTTTGATTCTCCGGTTTTACGATCTTAATGAAGGAGAAATTAAAATTAATGGTAAAAATATTAAGGAAATTAAAACTGGATAGCTTAGATAAAAGATTGGGTTTGTTTCACAAGAACCTACTCTTTTTTCTGGAAGTTTAAGATAAAACATAGAATATGGTATTCGACAATCAGCCAATAAATAAAAAGAAGTTATGTCTGCTCTTTCAATTGCCAATGCTAAATAATTTGTTTTTAATTCTTAACTTTTTCCAGATAAACTATAAACGATGGTCGGAGAGAGAGGAGTTAAGCTATCAGGAGGCCAAAAACAACGCATTGCAATTGGTATATATTTATTAATATAGCTCGATGTGTAGCCAAAGATCCTAAAATTTTAATTTTTGACTAGGCTACTTCTGCTTTGGATGCAGAGAGTTAATATCAAGTTCAAAAAGCTATAGATGGCTTAGTTGGTAAGCACGATCGTACTATGATAATTGTTGCTCACCGCCTGTCCACCATCATTAACTGTGATCGTATTATTGTGATAAAAAACGGATAAATTGCAGAACAGGGCACTCATAATTAATTATTAGCATAAAAAGGAATATATGCAAGCTTAGTTTAAAGGCAGCTTTCCAATAGACAATGATTTATAGACATTATGATTCATTCTTTCAGTTAAATAAATGCAAATCTGAGGCAGTCATTGGTAAAAGTTTTGAATTCAATTAATTTAATTAATATAGATCTGCATTTTTCGAATCATAATATTATGGCAGCATCATTTTTTGTAACAAAATCTGGCAGATCACTAGGTACTTTGTACTAAAAGGAATCTGATTCATTGTTAGATTCATTAACTTTAATTTTTTCTTCCTTCGGCTAAGGATTTTTACGGTGAGGAACCTTATTAGTTTTATCATTTATTTTTTTCACTACTTTTTGGATGTCCTTCTCATTTTTTGTTGTTTATTTGTCTGTATTTTGTAGTTACAGTTATTATTGATTTTAAGGAGATTATGAACTTTCCTATTATGATTATTCACTATAATCATCATCCTCATCATCTTAATTATCTTAATCATCATCTTTTTTGGTCAGCAACTCTGCCCAATTAGCAGCTTTTTTATTTTATTTCTTTTTTTTCAAACTCTATTTTTTATTTGGCTTTTATTTTTATTTGCACTCCTATTTTTCTTCCTCTAATTCAGAATCACTTGATGATGATTGATCTCCTTACTAAGAATAACTTTCGTCGTCGTCATCATCATCATCGTTTAATTGAAGCTATTTATCCATACTTTACATTAGTGTTGACCATTTTTTTGAATATTTCTGCTATGGCTTTGCATTTTATTTCCTTGCTTTTTTCAATGTCCTAATTGATTATGTTTTCTTAGAATTTTATTGATTTATTGAAGCTAAATTTGACTTTTAAAGGGAAGTGTGATTGTTGGATTTATCACTATTCGTTATAGATGTTGATATTAATTGGTAAATGCCAAGAACATGCACTGTTCCACCTTTTGCCATAAATTTAATAGGTTTTTCAATTGATAGTTCAATATTAGACTGATAAGTTTCCAATCCTTATTTTTTCAAACTCACGATCAATATCTGTTCTTCTTTTGATTACGATAGACAAAGATAAAGTAAAGCACTCTAAGTAAATTATGACGTACATTTGATTAAGGATCCAAGCTTATATTTGTTATAATCAAATTCATCTTTCCTTCTTCATTGCTAACTTATAGGGGCTTGTCTTGGATAATTTTGGAGGCAAATAACATTATTTATATATATATATTCTTTTGCTTATAATCGTTCAATAAATAGCGTCACTGGAAATATGATGTTGGCTAAATTGAATTCACAATTAATACTCCCATGATTAGAATATTTGTCAGATTTAAATTTATACACAGATCATTATCATTTATATATGATAAGTTCTCATAAAACCAAGCTTGAATACTGCAACTTACTCATTTGAAATTTGTGCAACTCAGAACTTTTCTCATGCACTTTCATTTGTTCCAAGGACTGAAACTTTCTGCTGCAAACAGGACAAATGTAAATAGTAACTAAAATTTTCATATCTTTCTCCCATTGTTTAGCAAGTTGTTATGCTTGGCGCCTCTTACTTTGTTATTCATTAAGTTATTTAGCAACTGGATGACTTTTCTTTATCTCTTGCTACCGCTTCTACTTTAATTGCTACATTGTGATAGAAGGACGAGCTTTTTATTGCTATATCTATCTCTGTCTTTGGCGATGATAATAATTATCTTCTTGCTGTGGTTTATTTTTGGTTTTCTTCTCTTTCTTTTCAGATTAGTAAGGCATTGCTTTTGAATAGTCATCTTATGCCTTGTTTCGCGAGTACATAACTGTTACTTTTTGTCCTGCCAATTTAAAGCTAGGGTCATTAGCTAATCGATATGCTTGGGTCGTTTATTCCTGGGAGTAAAACTCAATAAATGCAAAATCTTTATATCTGTCAGTAAGTTTGTTTTTAATTTGTCTGATGTCCCTTACTGGAGCAAAAGTTTCGAAAGCTTACAAAAGTACATTTTATTCAATCTAAGATACAATACTTCCTCTGACCATTAAACTGCAGTTTTGATATGATTAATCTCGTATTATAGGTTTATGGATTGTAGGTTGTGTACTATAACTGTTCCTACAAGCAGAATTCTTTTCAGATTCACAACGATAGCAACGAAATCTCCTTGCAAAATTTTTGTAATCGCATTTATCGCAATACCAGTCATATGACAGCGAGAGATCAATTTTTCTAATAGGATAGTATTGAATTTTAATCTTTTTGTTTCTCAATATAATTTCTCCATTCAAATGTTAAAATACTGATGTGGCTGCCTCCGTACTGGGATACTTCAAATGGACATTATTCACATGAATTTGAATTTAGTCTGGAAGACTTGTTCCGATACTAATACTCAAATCATTGAAAATCTTTTAAATGTCTGCTGATTGTTAAACTACCCCCTCAAGCATGAGAGTTCTGGTTTATTCGATTTTAAATCGTGGGGTTGGTTTTTCTTCTCTAAATTCCTCTTTTCTATGAGGACTATTAGATCTTGATCTTGATCTCTAATTCCAATCATGGTAATTTGACTCTTTCATCTAAATGAATGATTAGTGATAATATAAAAATTATCTATTTAAAGAATTTTAAATTGTTTGATGATTTATTAAAAAGAAGCTGGCGGTGACTGTGCTGGTTTAAAATAAAGATAAATATGAAATGTTTTGAATTTCTTTGATCTAATCAAATTATAAGATTGAAATTGGTCTTTAATTTGAAGAAATATCCATTTTTTATTGTCAATATCATAAAATTTATTTGTGTTCTGACCAATAAAAGAGAAATGACCATTGATATTTTTAATTTTCACATAAGTTCATCATAGTCAATTAAGTTAAATAAATATCTCATAAAATCATGACTCGGTCACAATAAATATTCATTTTTATCTAAAAACGAAAGTCTACACCCAAATTCTTTTTAATTTTACTTTAAGTAATTTGTCAAGAATCATTTTTTTACAACCATATTGACCAAATTTTACGTCTTTTACAATTAAATATAGTGCGTTCTTATCAATTATTTCTTTACGAATAAATTGTGTCTTCTAATACAATCATTTGTCCTTTAATTGATGAAACATTTTTCATGAATATACCATTACATTTGAAGCTGAGTTTCTACATTTTATCAAAAGTATGATATACATCAGCTTTTTATCCATTTTCAATGTGCATTTAGTCAATTTTGTTAATGATTTAAATCGTAAAAAGAATTCAAAAACTATTCAAAACTGTTTGAATTATACTAAATTTGAACAAGATGCATGTAGCATCAAAAAAGGACAATTTCCCAATAACATGATTTAGAAAGCTTGATAAGTAAAATAACAGAATAAATATTCATATTTATATTAAATTTAAACAGTATAATAAGCGATATTGTTTGAAGAATGATACAGACAAATAATTAATAGCTGGGTACAAAGCCGTATATTATTTTTGTAAATTAGACAGTCAGTACAAAAGGGAGGATACATCTTTAAAGGAGCTATCGTTCTTTTTCTAACCACCAGTTTTCTTATTTATCGAATTGCCTACAATATGGATTTTACGAGCAGTTGCATTTTTGATGCTCTGCATCAATTGACTTATCCCATCAATCGTAGCATCGATGCTGATCCTTATGTCATCGTGATCTTTATTGGTCAGTAAATGATGGATATATCAGTCATATCAATAGTCTTACTGTGGTAAGTAGATAGCTATGTAGGTTCATTAAATCAAATAATATGAGATTACCATGTGCAGCCGCAATATTCTATGCACTCAGAACAATCTGTTTAGTTTAATTTTATTAACACAGGCAATTTAATTCTTCCCTTTTCCTGATGATATGGCTTGGAGATCACCTTTCATCTCTTCAATCATGGTGCCTTATGACCACACTCGTGATTTTTATTTTTCAGGGCATACTGGACTTGCTGTGATAATTTCCTTGGAAGTTATGAAAACTAAAATGCCACTAACAATCAAAATATTCAGCTATATAATGATAGGCTGGTTCATCTTCATGCTCATTAGTACACGCGTTCATTACTCTATCGATATCATTGGTGGAATTCTTTTTGGTTTTCTTAGTTTCGATTCGTCGATGAAATATTTATTCTATTTAGATTATTTCTGGAGTCTGCCTTTTTTGTTCATAACCAAACTTAAAAATTGTTTCTGCGAAGAAACTATTGAAGACAATCGTCTCATGGAAGATTCTCTGCATTGATTCTAATAAATCATATGAATTTAGCCAACTATTATTTAAGTGTAACAATAGTGTAATTTAATGTTTATGTTGGTATTTCTCAGCTGATACGATTATTATGATAGTTTTAATGATTTCTTCTTTTATCAAATCTATTAGAGATCAAGACTTTTCTATTTATTTGATTCATTTATAGGATATAAATATCAATTCTATAGTACTTTTCATTAAGGTTTTACATTTGTGGAAGTAAGATTCGTTGTATCATATCATCAGAGATCATTTTATTCTATCCATTTTATCCTTAAAAACGATATGAACAGATTTAATAGATGGGAAGGATAGAAGAGGATACGATTCGTATTTAACAATATTTTTTGAGAAATAG
>Ga0302186_10000132_pt1 | contig 66051 bp, 62 predicted proteins | sample II_Bog_E1_2_FD_198782 | JGI IMG/M metagenome (GOLD analysis project Ga0302186, IMG submission 198782) | Peat permafrost microbial communities from Stordalen Mire near Abisko, Sweden - II_Bog_E1_1 | ecosystem: Environmental > Terrestrial > Soil > Wetlands > Peat | place: Sweden: Abisko...
GACCGCCGCTTTGACCGCCCGAAGGGCCAGATCTTCCTGTGCACCGCTGCTTGATGGGGTACCTAGATAAGCGGCTGTGTACTCGGTCTCCTCGCGGAGACTCCTCGGGGGACGGCCCTCAACGGGAACCCTTAGAGGGAAGAAACGGGGCTTTCCGTTTACCTCGAGACGACCGTACCAATACCGTGACCGTTTTAGTTGGAGCTCAAGTGGCACATTTCAAGTATGGGAGACCCAGCCTTGAAAAACGTGATTCGGACCTATCGCGGCCCAGAAAATAGCCCGATCCCGTAGTTTCCCACGTAGTTCGCTAAAACACGCTTTAACCTGTTGTATTTGAGCGCTTTTACATCGGGCTCATAACCTGAAGGTCGCTGGTTCAAATCCAGCCCCTGCACCCAATTTAACTCCCTCGTGGACCTACCGGTTACGAGGGAGTTTTGGTTTTGGGAGGCCGAAAAAATGGCCGCCAACTGAACAGTTCCCTACAGAGGTGGACAGTTTTGGACGGAGACCCAGAAACGGACCCAGTGAACCACACCGAATCGGGCCCCCATTAACGAACTGCCTGTGCAGAAGCAGGTGTTCACCCGATGGCTGAGATGCGAGTTAGCGTTCATAGTCTCAATTCATGACTCTGCGGAACCCAATGTGGCTATTTGAGGGGAAATCGCGCTTAGGTGCAGATGCACGGCCCGCTGGACCCAATGAGCATGCGCGATGACGAGCGAACAACCGCGGCATTCAAGGAAATCGCCGATCTGAAGGTCGCACTCGACGCGCACGCGATTGTCGCGATCACCGACCCGCAGGGTCTGATCACTTATGTGAACGACAAGTTCTGCGCGATTTCCCAATATTCGCGGACCGAGCTGCTCGGGCAGGACCATCGACTGATCAACTCGGGGTATCATTCCAAGGCGTTTTTCAGCGACATGTGGACGACCATTGCCCACGGGCGCGTGTGGCACGGCGACATCAGGAACAAGGCCAAGGACGGCTCGTTCTATTGGGTGAAAACGAGCATCGTTCCGTTCCTCGACGACCACGGGGCTCCGCGGCAATACATCGCCATCCGCGCCGACATCACCGAACGCAAGCGGGGGGAGACGGTGGCGGCGCAGCTCGCAGCCTTGGTGGCATCATCAGACGACGCCTTCATCGGCAAAGACATGAAGGGGATTGTAACCAGTTGGAACGCCAGCGCGGAAAGAATCTTCGGCTATTCGACTTCTGAAATGATCGGTCGGTCAACCAGCTGGCTGATTCCACCTTCGCACCAAGAAGAAGAAATGGAGCTTCTCCGCCAGGTCGAGCGGGGCGAAAGTATCCCCCACTTTGAAACTGTTCGAGTGCGCAAGAACGGCAGTTCGTTGGATGTCTCAGTAAAAGTCTCCGCGATCCGGAACACGGAGGGAATGGTCGTCGGAGCCTCGGTGGTGGCACGTGACATCACGATGACAAAGCAAATGGAAAAGACACAGTCGGCATCTGAGCTGCGCTACCGGCGGCTGTTCGAGACGGCCAAGGACGGCATTTTGATCCTCGACGCCCAAACCGGCATGGTGGTCGATGTGAATCCATTTCTCGTCAACCTGTTGGGATATACACACGATCAGTTTCTCGGGAAAGCCGTGTGGGAACTGGGTTTCTTCAAGGACATCGCCGCAAACGAGGGAAAGTTCGTTGAACTGAGGGAAAAGGAATACGTCCGATATGAAAACCTTCCCCTCGAGACCAGCGACGGGAGACGGATCGAGGTGGAATTCGTCAGCAACGTCTACCTGGTCAACGACCAGAAGGTGATTCAATGCAACATCCGCGATATCAGCGCGCGGAAACGGGCAGCGGATGCGTTGCGCGAGTCCGAGCGCTTTGCGCAGGCCACGATCGATGCGCTCCCGGCCCACCTGTGCGTGCTGGACGAGACGGGCACGATTCTGGCGGTGAACCGTGCGTGGCGCAATTTTGGGGCAGCCAACCAGTTGGTGGCGCAAAACGTTTCCGAGGGCATCAACTACCTCGCGGTGTGCGATGCGTCCGCCGATCCAACTGCGTCCGCATTTGCCGCCGGAATCCGCGCGGTACTGCGCGGTGCGCTGCCGGCGTTCTCCCTAGAATATCCCTGCCATTCGCCGACGGAGCAGCGGTGGTTCATGGGCCGGGTGACCCGCTTCGCCTCCGACGGCCCTGTCCGGGTCGTGGCCGAGCACGAAAATATCACCGAACGCGTGTCCAGCGAACGCCGGCTTCGCGAACAGGCCGAAATTCTGGCCAACTCGCACGAGGGGGTGGTCATCGTGGGCCTCGACAACAAAGTATCGTTGTGGAATCACGGCGCCGAAGAGCTGTTCGGTTGGACGTCGGCCGAGGCTCTCAACCGCCCGTCCGAGCAGGTGTTCGGCATCGACGATCTCGCCGTCATGACCTCAATGCATACGGCGGTCGAGCGCGATGGCTTTTGGAACGGTGAAATGCGGCTGAAAAATCGGGATGGCCGAAAACTCGTCGTGGATTGTCGCATCACGCTGGTCCGAGACGAAGCCGGTCAACCCCGCGCCCGGCTCAAATTCCTCGCCGACATCACGGAGAAGAAGAAGCTCGAACAGCAATTCCTGCGGGCGCAGCGACTCGAAGCCATCGGAACGCTCTCGGGCGGCATTGCGCATGATTTGAACAACATTCTCTCACCCATGCTCATGGTCACGCCGATGCTCATGGAGAATCTACCGGATCCGCAAAGTGTCGAGCTGCTGAAGATGATTGAGCAAGGGGCGAAGCGCGGCGCGAACATCATCAAGCAACTCCTCACTTTCAGCCGGGGAATCGAGGGGGAGCGCGGCCCGGTGCAAGTCGCGCATCTGCTAAAGGACATGGCGATGATCATCGGCGAGACCTTCCCGCGCGACATCTCTCTGGAGGAAAAAATACCCGCGAACCTCTGGCCGATCAATGCGGACGCCACGCAGATTCACCAGGTGCTGATGAACCTGTGCGTCAATGCCCGCGACGCGATGCCGGCCGGCGGCAGGATTTCGCTCACGGCAGCAAATGTGTTCCTTGATGAAGCGATCGTGGTCCAGTATCCTCCGACAAAACCGGGCCGGTATGTCCGGTTGCAGATCGCCGACACGGGCGCAGGCATTCCGCGCGAACATCTAGAGCGTATCTTCGAACCGTTTTTCACGACCAAGGAATTGGGGAAGGGCACCGGCCTTGGCCTGTCCACGGTGCTAGGCATTGTGCAGAGCCACGGCGGGTTTGTCGTGGTCTACAGTGAGCCAGGTCAAGGCACGTCGTTCAGCGTGCACCTGCCGGCGATTGCCGGCGCGGTCGCGGCGGATGCGATCTCAGTGGCGCGGCTTCGGAGCGGCAAGCGCGAGTTGATCCTGATCGTCGACGATGAGGCCGCGATCCGGCGTTCCCTCAGCCTAGCCTTGGAAAAACACAACTACCGCGTCCTCGCCGCCGCCGATGGTCGCGAGGCCGTCATCCTATTCGAGGCGAATCACGACCGCGTGCGGCTCATGGTGACCGACGTAATGATGCCGGGTATCAACGGCGTGACGCTAATCCGATTGCTGCGTGCCCAGGAACCGCAACTCCGCGTCATCGCAATGAGCGGACTGCACGACGACGCCCGACGCGCGGAACTTATTGCTTTGGGAGTGACACAGATTATCGCCAAACCATCCAGCGTGGACGAGATCCTCGAGGCCGTGGACCGCGAACTTGCGCTCGCTCCTTAAGCCGCCGCCAGACTGTAGTCCGCCATATACAGAATACCCTGGTGACCTGCGGCGACCCCGCCAACATGATTCCCTTGCCTGATTCCGGTTATGCAGTGCTACTCACCCACCTCCGCCGATGTCCCCCCGTATTCTTATTGTTGACGACCACCAGATGATGCGGGACGGGCTTGGCGTCATTCTGCAGAAGTGCGACGGGGCCGAAGTGGTTGGGTCTTGTGGCGACTGTGCGACGGCGTGGCTGATGATTGGCAAGCTCTTGCCCGACTTGGTGTTGATGGACGTTGACCTACCTGACGGCAGCGGCATCGCGCTCACTCGACGGCTGCGCAAGCAATTTCCCGCGATAAAAGTCATAGTCCTTACCGCACTCTTGGACCGCAAAGTCGCGGTCGAAGCGATCGATGCCGGGGCGCACGGTTTCGTCGTGAAGACCAGCGCCGCGGTTGAGCTCGTTGCGGCCATCGGCACTGTCCTCGAAGGCGGCACTCACCTGAGCAATGAAATGTCCGCCGCGCTGGCGCAAGGGCTGCAATCGGCCGCGGCCGCCACTGCCGGCCGGGTGAAGGATGCCTTGCCGCTGCGGGAAGGCCAGGTATTGGTCCAGATCGTCCGGGGATTGCGCAACAAGGAGATCGCCACCGAGCTCAGCCTGAACGTCAAGACGGTCGAGGCCTATCGTTCGCGGCTGATGAAGCGATTCGATTGCGCGAGTCCGGCGGAGTTGGTGCGGCACGCGATTCGTCTGGGCCTGGCGGTTCCCTGACTCAGGGTGGTTGCCTCCAGGCAGGGTATCTGCCGATGGACACGTGTGTTTCCGGAGCGACGAGGGTTTCTCCTACCGAGACGAGGGTTTTCCCCAATGAGGGGAAATGAGGTGCGACCGATTGGGAATACTAAATCCCCATCCAACACCAATCATGGCCCGGATCCTCCTTATTGACGACGACTACTGTGTTCGCACCGCGCTGCGCCTGACACTGGCTAAATTGGGGCACACGGTGATCGAAGCAGGTGACGGAGTAGAGGGACTGAAGAGGTTCCTGAGCGCCAACCCCGACTTGGTGATCACAGACATCGTGATGCCGGAGAAGGAGGGGTTGGAAGTCATCATGGCCATTAGAGCAATGCAACCATCGGTGAAAGTCATCGCGATTTCGGGTAACTCGAGGCTCCGGGCAGCCGACAAACTCAAGATGGCACGACAATTGGGTGCAGTGAGCGTGCTCGAGAAGCCATTTACACCCGCAGAGCTGCAGTCGGCGGTCGACGCCGTGCTCCTTGGCGACGTTCACAAGTCGGCCCTAGCACATGAAAACCAGCGCAGCCCGACTCTCGCCGCTTCCAGCAACTTTATTCCTGAATCAACCACCGAACAATCGAATCAATGAAATCAATGACCCCCTCCGCCCCCGAAAATGAAATTGTGCGCCGCAATGGCGATCGCGCCCTCGCCGCCCCGCGCAAGGCGGACTTTGTCGTGACCACGACACCCAAGAGCGAACCCGCAGAGTTGTCAGACGACCGCGCGGCGGCCCGCAAGTTGGCGGAACAAAAGGCGAAAGCGCGCACTCTGGCGCGGGCCCAGGCTGTGGCCGAGAAGCTCTCCACCGCGACCGAAGAGGTGTCGTCGGCGATTCAGGAAGCCAGCGGCGCGATCCATGAGTTGGAGAAAACGATGCAGCAGATTGCCACCGGCTCGCAGCAGGCATCGGCGGCGGCGGAGGAATCCCGCACCGCGATCAACCAGATCGAAAAGGCGTCCGATGAGGCGAACAAGACCGCGACCCTTTCCAAGGAAAAGGTGAATACTCTGCAGCAGCTGGCCAAGTCGACCACCGTCGATATCGATGCCCTGATCGCCGGCGTCGGCGGTGCTGCGAAAGCCAACATCGAATCCGCCAAGATGATCAGTGAGCTGGAGCGGCTCTCGGACGAGATCGGCAAGATTGTGCACGCGGTGGCCCGCATCGCCGACCAGACCAATTTGCTGGCGCTGAACGCAGCCATTGAAGCGGCGCGGGCCGGGGAGCACGGCAAGGGGTTTGCCGTCGTCGCGGACGAGGTGAGGAACCTTGCCGAGATCAGTGAAAAAAGCGCCCGCGGCATCCAGGATGTCGTCAGCGAAATCCAGAACCAGGTGAAGGTCGTTGCTTCCGATACCGAGGCGGCGGGGAAGAGAGGCATGGACGAGGTCGAGAAGGCCAAGGCCATCACGAAGGATCTTTCGCAAATCGGCCAGGACATGGTCGTCATCCAGCAAGGCTGCGAGGTGATCTCCGTCAACGCCACCCAGGCTCTGAGCGGAGCCCGTGAATACCTCAAGGGTGCCGAGCAGATCGCGTCGGCCTCCGAGGAGGCATCATCCGGCTGCGAGGAGGCGCTCAAGTCCGTCCAGGAGCAGTCCAAGGCCTACAACGAAATGAGCGATGCGGCCGGATCGATGTCGACCTTGGCCGAAGGACTCAAGACGTCCACTAATGGACAGAAATCAGCGGAAGAACTTGCCGCGTCGGCCGAGGAACTGTCCGCCAACGCGGAAGAGATTAAAGCCGCCGGCTCGCAGATCGCGTCGGCGATCGACCAAATTCAGAAGGCCGCCGGCATCCAGGGCAAGGCAGCGGTCCAGGCGACCGAGCTCGGCACCCAATTGCTGCAGGCTTCCAAGGCGATGAACGAGCGGGCCACGGCCAGCACGGAAAAGATGAACTCGATCAAGGATCTGGTTGCGCGGAACAAGGCCAATGTGGACGCGCTCATCATCAATATCGGCAAGGCGGCCGAAGCGTCGATCGCCTCGGCCAAGAACGTCCTGCAACTGGAGGAACGCACCCGGCGCATCGACAAGATCGTCGACGCGATCGTCATGGTGACCGTCCAGACAAACATGCTGGCGGTCAACGGTAACGTCGAAGCAGCGCGGGCTGGCGAGTTCGGCCGCGGCTTTTCGGTCGTGGCGGGCGACATTCGGGCGCTTTCCAACGAGAGCAGCGAAAACGCGGACCGCATCAAAGACCTCGTGCGCCAGGTGCAGGCGCAGATCACACGGGTCGCGGGCGACATCGAGCTGGCCGGCAAAACCGCCGCTGGCGAAGTGGAACGCGCCCGGCAATCCACCACCAACCTGGACACGATTGCAAAGGACGCCGACATCGTCGTGGCGAACATCCAGCAGATCGGCACGGGCGCCAACGAGTCGATGAAGGCGCTGGATCAGGCCGGCAAGGCGACGGAGCAGATCAGTTCCGCCGCGCAGCAAATGGGCCGTTCCACCGAAGAAGGTGCCAGCGCGGCCGAGGAAGCGGGCAAGGCGGCCCAGCAAATCGCGCAGGCCATCGAAGAAATCGCGTCCCAAGCCGACGAACTGCAGCACTCCTAACCCACTGTGCCTGGCGCACTGCGACGTCGGACGGGCCCCTGGCCCGCCCGCGTCGCGAGACCAGGCGAACACCATTTCCAGAGGAATATCCATGAGCGCACAAACAAACATTGAATCGGCAACCCACAAGAACGAGAGCCAGTTGGTGACGTTCTTCCTGGGCGAGGAAGAGTTCGGCTTCGACATCATGTCGGTGCAGGAGATCATCCGGCAGCCCAAGCTCGCGAGAATTGCCATGGCTCCGCCCTACGTCGAGGGCGTCGCCAACCTGCGCGGCATGATCTTGCCGATCATCGACACCCGCACGCGTTTCGGCATGCCGCGCGAGAAAGACACCGACCGCACCCGCGTGCTCGTGGTGGACGTGGACGGCAACAAGACCGGTCTGCGCGTCGACCGCGTGCGCCAGGTGACACGCGTACTACAGAGCGAGATGGAAGCCCCGCCGCCGGTGATCCGCCAAGGGATGAGTTCTGACTACCTCGAAAGTGTGGTTAAGCTTGACGGCGGAAAGCGCATCATCATCGCTCTCAATCCTAAGGCCATTTGCAAAGTGTCGCCGGACATGCTGCAGAAGCATGCGGCGGACTTGCACACCGGGAAGGAGGTCGCAACCGACCAGGCCAAGGAGTCCACTGGAGACCTGTCGGTCATCCAGCTGGTCGCGTTCAAACTGGGCCGGGAGGAGTTTGCCTTCCAGATGGACCGCGTGCGGGAAATTCTGCGCGTAACGCGTCCGAGCGAAGTGCCGGGCACGCCGAAGCATGTGCTGGGTGTACTGACGGTGCGCGGGAACATCCTTCCCGTGATCGACCTCCGCGTCATGCTCGGTTTGTGCAACCTCGAGTCGGAGGTCGTCGCCGAGGTCACGGACCTGAGCACCCGCTTCAAGACCTGGCTGACGGCGGCCGCTGAAGTTGCCCGCTCAGGCACCGGCAAGATCGATGCGATCGGCGCCGAAACCGTGCGCAGTTGGATGGCCGCCTGCAACACCTCGAGTGAGACGTTGCTGGGCGTGTTGAGCCAGATGCGCGCGGCCAATGACCGGCTCTTGCGTGGCATTGCGCACTCCCAGACGCTAACCGGCGCCGATGCGGGGAAGCTGCAGGAATATTTCCAGCAAGAGGTGGGCACGTGCGCCCAACAGGTGATCGCGCTGCTTGATAAATTCCAGAGCAGCGTGAAGGAAAACATCCGCGAGGACCAGCGGCTGATCGTGGTGCAGGCACATGGTTCGCTGCTGGCGCTGTTGGTGGACAAGGTGCGTGAGGTGCTCAAGATGCCGAAACGCCAGATTGATCCGCCACCGCAAAACTTGTCGGAATCCCAGAACACCGAACTCAGCGGCATCGCCAAGCTGGAGAACGGCAAGCGGCTGATCATGCTGCTCGACGCCAACCAACTGATCAAAGCCCAAGACCTTGAGAAGCTTGGCGCGGCATCGAGCGATTCGGCAGCGAACGGGGCGCAAAAGCACCAGGTCGGCGCCGGCAATGATTCGCTGGGCGAAAGACAGTTCGTGACCTTTCGCCTCGGCGACGGCGAATATGGCGTCCCCATCGCGGAGATCCAGGAGATCGACCGGGCGTCAAAAATGACGCGCGTGCCGCGTTCCGCGGACTACGTGGATGGAATCACCAACCTGCGCGGTGAGGTCATCCCGGTGATCAACGCGCGGAAGCGCTTTGACCTGCCCCAGAAAGAGGCCGATGAACGCACCCGAGTCATCATCATGGAACTCGGCGGGGTGAAGACGGGCCTGTTGGTCGATTCGGTGCACGAGGTGCTGAACCTCTCCAGCAAAGACATCGCCCCGCCGCCCACGTCGCTTTCCACCACGATCGATCGCCAGTATATATCCGGCATCGGCAAGGTAAATGGCGACAAGCGGATGATCGTCCTGCTCGACGTGGAGAAAATCCTCCAACGGTAACCCGAAACTGACCGCAATCCATGACCTCCGGCCTTCCGTCCGCGGACAGGCCGTAAATTGACCAACCATGCCCTTCAAACGAATCCGCGTATTGGTGGCCGACGATTCCGCGCTGATGCGGAGGACTTTGCGCCAGCTTATCGAGGCCGACCCTGAACTCGAGTTGGTGGGAGCAGCGCGTGATGGCGAAGATGTCCTCCAGAAGGCCCGGGAGCTCAGGCCCGACGTCATCAGCATGGACATCCACATGCCGAAGGTGGATGGAATCACCGCGCTCCAGATCATCGTGGAGGAAAACATCTGTCCGGTCGTGATGCTCTCTTCGCTGACACACAAGGGGGCGGTCACCACTTTCGAGTGCCTGGAGTTGGGCGCCTTCGACTACGTGGGCAAGCCCGACGGCACAGTAAGCTCGGATCTCGGGAAGGTGGCGCGCGAACTCATTCTCAAGCTCAAGGCGGCGGCCGGAACAGGCACGCTGCGGCGCACGGGCCGGGAGCGCTGCGAACGTCGCCAGGAGATTCTCCGCACCAAGCCCGCCCTCACCGGCATGGACTTCGATCGGCTCAAGCACGGGGCTACTTTCAAGGCTGTCGCCATCGGTATTTCCACCGGAGGTCCGGCCACGATCATGGAGGTTCTGCCGCAACTGCCGCCGGACATCAATGGCGCGGTCTTTATGGTGCAGCACATGCCGGTGTCGTTCACCAATTCCTTTGCACGCCGGCTTAACGATGCGTGTGACCTGGAGGTCGTCGAGGCCGAGGCGGGGATGGAGGTTCGGCCGGGCTATTGTTTTGTGGCGCGCGGAGACGCGCATCTGACCCTGTATCGCAAGCTCACCGGTCAGGTGGTCGTCCGCATGCCGAAGACGCCACCGACGCTCTTTGTCCCCTCGGTCAATGTCATGATGGAATCGGTGCTAGCCATCTATGGGCGGGACACCGTCGGAGTGCTGATGACGGGTATCGGTGACGATGGCGCCGACCAGATGATGCGGATCAAGGAAGCCGGCGGCTATACGATCGCCGAAAGCGAGGAAAGCTGTGTGGTCTACGGCATGCCCCGTGAGGTGATCGAGCGCGGAGGCGCCTGTGAAGTTAGGCCGAGTTGGGAGATCGCCCGGGCCATCCTGAGGCGATTGTAAACCGCGAAAACACTGCACCATGGATATTTCAACTCTGATTGCCAACCTGGCCCTGGACGACGAAACCGATCGCATCTACGCGGCCGATGACTTGGGCGAAGCCAACGCGGCGGAGGCCATCCTGCCGCTGATGGAGCGTCTCGCCATCGAGCCTTCGCGCAAAGTGCGCGAGTCGATCTTTCTTGCCCTTGGGAAAATTGATAGTCCCGCGGTCCCCATCGTGGTGGCGGCGCTGCTGGAGAGCGACGATGCCTTTCTGCGCAACCAGTCCGTCGGACTCCTGCAGCGGAAAGGAGCGGCAGCGGCACCTGCCTTGTTGGCGAGAATGCATGATGCCGACCCAGATGTGCGCAAGTTCGTGCTCGATACCGCGGCCGGCATTGCCTCGCCGGCAGTCGAACCGGTCTTCGATGCCGCGATCCGAGATCAGGATGTCAACGTCGTGATTGCTGCACTCGAATATCTGGGTGAACACCGCATGAATAGGTTCAAGCCGGACGTTGAAGAGGCCTTTTTGAAGGGGACGCAGCCGATGTTGGTGTGCGCGGCGTTTGCCGCGCTACTGCAGATCGGCGATGCCACTTCCTGGCAGTGTATCCGCCAGCGCTACCCCTCCCCGGCGAGCGTGCCGAGTTGGGAACTGGGCTGGTGGCTGCGAGCACTCGGCGATTTCGGCGCGATGGATGAGATTGAGGTGTTTCACGATATCCTTCTGAGCCACGATGGCAACGTGGCGCGGGATACCATCGATGCGCTCGAATGCTTTCAGATCCGCCATGGCCGCGTGGCCATCAGCGAGGCGTTCTGGAAGACGCTTCGCGAGTTGCTGTGCGATACCCTTCCATCCGAAGACAAACTTCAATTGCTCCGGGTGGTCGGTGGGTTCGGCGCCCCAGCGGGCATTGCCGACCACTTGCTCGCACTCCTAGATCACAGCGACCGGCTGACCAGGCTGGGCGCGATCGAAGGGATCAAACGACTTGGCCGGCCGGACTTGCTGGCCCGACTGGTGAGCCGGGGCGGCCCCGAAACCGACGCCGAAGTCGCCTCGGCGCTTGCTGAGTGCGGGGGTGCGTCATGATGACGCTTGCGCTCAAGGATTTCGCGTCAATTCGCGATGAAGTCTACCGCCAGCTGGGGCTCTACTTCGAGGACTCGAAAGTCTATTTCATTCAGAAGCGGCTCGAGAAGCGGATGGAGATCCTGGGCGTGAAATCGTTCGCAGACTACGCGTTCATGCTCCGCTACGGCGACAAGAACTGCCAGGAAATGCAGGCGCTAGCCAATTTGGTCACGACGAACGAGACCTACATGTTTCGCGAGTTCGAACAGCTCCAGGGGTTCGCCGATCACTGCCTGCCGATGGTGCTGAAACCACTCGAGGCGGCCAACGACCGGCGGCTGCGGATCTGGTCCGCGGGATGTTCCTCCGGCGAAGAGCCATACACGCTGGCCATGATCCTCAAGGAAGTCATGCACGACTGCGACCGTTGGGACATCAGGATCAGGGCCACGGACATCGATCAAGTGCGGTTGGATATGGCACGCCGGGCGGTCTACGATGATCGCTCGGTCAAGGAAGTTCCGCCCGAATATTTCGACCGCCACCTCACGCGGCTGCCTACCGGCTATTTTGGCGTCAAGCCGGCGACCGCCAAGCTCGTGGAGATCGAGCATCTGAACCTGAGCGACCGCCTCGCGATGCGCGGCATGCGGCAGTTCGACTTCATTTTTTGCCGCAACGTCCTGATCTACTTCGACGACACTTCGCGCAAGGCGGTGGTCGACCATTTCTACAACGCCCTCAAACCGGGAGGCTTCATCTTTCTCGGCCACTCGGAATCCATCGGCCGCATCAGCACCGCTTTCAAGCTGCTGCGCGTCGGGCAACACCTCGTTTACCGCAAGGAATGATATGTCCAAAATCCTGATCATAGACGACTCATCGCTGACCCGCGAATTCCACTCTCACATCGTGAAGGATGCGGGCTTCGCCTGTGTCACTGCGGCGGACGGGATGGAAGGGCTGGAAAAGGCGACGGTCGAGAAATTTGACCTCGTCCTCACCGACATCAACATGCAGGGGATGGATGGCTACGAGTTCATCCGCCGCGTGCGGCAGAATCCCGACTACGACGAAGTTCCGATCATCATTGTTTCCACCGAAGCCAAGGATCTGGACAAGCAGAAAGGGTTCGGCGCTGGCGCCAATCTTTACCTCGTCAAGCCGACGGACGCCCATCGGATCGTCGAAAGTATGAAGATGCTCCTCGGTGCCCACTGAACGTTGCCACCCACTCGGATGCACATGCGCAACCCACAAGAGAGAGATCGGCCCGTAGCGGCGGGACGTTTCCAATGCGCGGGCCAGTCATTTCTCAAAGGTTGTCGCCGCCTCGGACAACGCGCATGGCGAATCGCAAACAAGAGCAAGGTCCGGGTGCGCCGCGTCGAGGCGAGCTCACTGGCCCGCCGTCTGGAAGAAGAAAAGAAAGACCTATTTGCACTAGTCGGTGAAATGGAGACAGAGTTTCTGGCGACCGGCGATGGTCTCTCGCACTTGGCTCGTCGGTTGGCCAACATTCAGCAGGAATGCAGGTCGCTCTCTGATTTGGCCATGGGACAGACGCAGGACGCGGCGGTCCAGTTCGCGTTTCAGTTGCTCAAGAAGGCGGAGGACCTGGTGCTCGCTAGTTACGATCAATACGACCACCTATTTGCCACATTCGGAGAACTGCAGCAGCGCATCGCTCTACTCTCCAAGCAACATGAAGAAATCATGCGGGTTCTGTTACCGCTGAATTTCATCACGATGTCGCTCCGCATTGAAGCCAGTCGTCAACCGGCGGAGGCACAGGCGGTCTTTGTCTCATTGGCCATAGACTTGAACCGGACCGTAAACGAAGTCCGAGCGACGTTGGAGCAACAGATTGCCGGCTTCCACGCGGGCGAACTGATCATCCAAGCCCTGGTGCAGGAGATTTCAGCCTCTATTCAGCGGCATCGCCTAGAGGTCACGACAGCCCTGGTCACTAGTCGCAACCATCTGCGCGCCTTTGGCGACGCACTCTGCAACGCTGGGGCCGGAGCCACGGAGCTTTCTCAGCTCAATCACGCGGTGACCAAGCATATTGGTGGGATCGTAATGGCGCAGCAATGCCAGGACATCACCCGGCAGAAAATTGAGCACGTCGGCGAGGCTATGGATGAGATTCGCAACCAACTGGACGACAGCCGGCCGGCGGCGATGGAATCCGGCTTAGGAACGCGCCAGTTCGTCCTTCATGCCGGGCAAATCCAGCTGGAGCAAGTCCAAGGTGTCTTCGATGAACTCAACCGTGCCGCTGACAGTGTCAAGGCGGGCATCCAAGGCCTGCGCTCCGACTCGGGAACTGCAAGTGATGCGGCTGTCAAGGTTGGTAGCACCGCGCTCGACGAGACGGTTGCCAATCTATGTCAGAATGGCATCAGCGGGATTCTCGCCATCATCGACCAAGCCGTGCTGAGAATTGCCGAGATTCTCGCTGCCTTCGAACCGTTACAGGCCGCGTTCATCAACTGCACCACTAAGGCAACCTCCTTGGCTGGCGACGTGCGGCTAGCCGCACTAAATGCACAGGTTTTTGCCATACACGCGGCTGACGGTGCCACTTTGGAGGTGCTGGCAGGGCGAGTTCGTGCGGTATCGGACGATGCGATACCGCGAGTGGGTCAAATGGGAGCCGAGCTTTATCAGACAGCCCAAATGGTGAATAATCTCGGGCAGCAGCTGGCGGATTTTCAGGCCTTGGGCAAGGTTGAGCGCGATATCTTGACCGATGAATCGGTGCTCTCGAAAGAGAAACTCGCGCAGTTGGAAGGCGCGATTCCTCTCATGGTTGAGCGTATCTCCTGCCAACAAGTTGCCTTCGCGCAATCGGTCGATGCAGTTCTCGCGAAAGTCCAATTTCCGACGACCGTCGCCGAGACCAGGTCGCGGTCACTCGAGTTCTTTGAATACCTGGTGACTTGGGGGGGCGCCGACGGCGCCGGATTGGCTATGGATGCCGCAGCCTCCGGCAACATTGATCGGTTGCGGGCCAACTATACCATGGAGTCAGAGAGACAGGCGCACGCCGCAGTCTTGCTGACGGGGCTGCCATTGGTCCGTGCGGCCACCGGATTACCATCGAGCAATCTGCTAAACGACGTGCCATCGGCGCCCGCTGCCGACTCCGGTGCCGAGGTCTTTTCAGCGGGTGAATCCATGCCCGAACAACCAATGTCGGAGATACTATCCGCGAGCACTACGATCCCGAGCACACCGCAGCCAACTTCCGTGGCAGAGGAGCCCGCGGAGGAGGTCGCACTAGGCGCCAACGTCGAACTCTTCTGATGACGACCCCCGCTCTAGTCATCCCACCGGTGGACACATCCCCACCAACAGCCGCAGTGCCCGAGACAACGAATTATAACATTGTCTGGGTTGAACAAGCTCGCCTGCCGATTGCTAAGACACAGGACGTGCTGCTGGCGCGATTCGTGACCCGCGACCAAGCGACAGAGTTAGGCTTTGAGCCGGCAGTCTTGACGAGGCTCGCTACCGCGATCTCTGAAATTACCCGTAATGTCGTACAACACGCCGGCTGCTCCGGGATTTTTCAGATTGGCCGTGTGAGCAATGCGGAACGTGTTGGGCTGCGAATCATCGTGTCGGACAAAGGCAAGGGCATCGAGCGCCCGGAGCGGTTTATTGAGGACGCCAAACTTGGCCTGCTCGGGACCGGTTTGCCGGGCGCGCGCAGGTTGGTAGACCATTTCCACATCCAGTCAGCGCCCGGTACCGGGACCACCGTGACAATGGAAGTTTGGAAAACGGAGGCAACGGCATGAACTGGACAATTTCTCAGGATGGCACCGCCAGCGTGGTTGTGCTCGGCAGCGAAATGTCGATTCAGCAAGCCGCGGGCTTCTACCAGGCGGTTCTGCCCTTGGCCGCGGGCGGCGGAAGTGTGCGCGTGAACGCTCACGCGGCCAAAACCGTCCATTCGTCCATCATGCAGATTCTCTATGCCTTGTCGCAAGCGGTGCTGGATTTCGGCGTGATCGATGCCTCCGCCGATTTCGCCGCGGCAGAAGCTCGCGTGGGCATATCTCTTGCGAGAGGCCATGAAACCGAAACTTCATCAGACCGGCTCGCCGGGGCCGAGGTGCAACGTGCCTAAGACTATCATGATCGTGGACGACTCGCCGACCATGCGGCAGATGGTCAACTTCACTTTGCTCGAGGCGGGTTACCACGTCATTGAAGCCCAGGACGGACTGGACGCGTTGACGAAAGGCTCTGCCCAGAAAATTGACCTTTTCATATCCGATCTGAACATGCCGAACCTGGACGGGATCCAGCTCATCCGCCGCCTGCGCGCGACACCGCAATATGAATTCACGCCGATGGTCCTGCTTACCACCGAATCGCAGAAGGAAAAGAAAATGGAAGGTAAGGCAGCCGGCGCAACCGGCTGGATCGTCAAGCCGTTCCAGGTCGAGCAATTGCTCGCGGTCGTAAAAAAGGTCTGCCCGTGAACCGCGCTGACGCGGTTTGAATATTTAGTATCCCATGGACATCGCTGCCCTTCAACTCAAGTTACGCGACTCCTTTCGCCTGGAGGCCGCTGACCTGCTGGCCGAGCTTGACTCGTCGATGCTGGAACTGGAGTCACGTCCCCAGGACGCGGCGCTGCTGAACCGCGTGTTCCGGGCAATTCACACGATCAAAGGCTCCGGCGCGACAGCCGGTTTCAAGGAAATGGCGGCGTTTGCTCATCACGTGGAGGAACTCTTCGATGAGGCCCGGATGGAGCGATTGACGATAACGCCGGTGATGATCGATCTCACGCTCCAAGCCAAGGACCTGCTCGGGCAACTGCTCGAGACCGATCAGCCGGCCACGTTGGCACCGGTGTGCCATGAAGTGGTGGAGGCGCTGGCCCGGTTTCTGCCGAAAACCACCCAGACAGCGGCCTGCAGCCAGGCCGGAGACGACGTCGCTGGCCCGCAGCGTCACCACGTCTTCTTTAAGCCCCACGCGCAGGTATTCTTCAGCGGGACCGATCCGGTCAGTCTGGTGGACGAACTGCGGGCGTTGGGCGAGGCCACCGTGACCGCTCGGACCGAGGGCATTCCCCCGTTGGCGAGCTTGAATCCCAAGCATTGTTACCTGGCTTGGGACGTGGCCTTGGTGAGCGTGCATCCCGTGGCCAAGATCAAGGAGGTCTTTCTCTTCGTCGAAGACGAAAGCGAGATCCGCATCGAGCGGGAGTTCGAAGCGCCCGCCACCGAAGATGCGGACAATGGTCCGCTCGCCTCGTTCCTGAACATCGCGGCGCAGAGCCTGCAGGCAGTGGAGGGCTTCCTGGCCCGGCTCCGCGGTGCGACGGAACCTGATGCCGTATGCTGCAGGAATTATCTGCGCATTCTGAAAACGTTTCAGGCCGCCGCGAACCAGCAAGGGCAACCGGAGTCCGCGGCGCTGTTGGGCGAGGACATTCTCCTGCTGGAAGTGGCAGTTTCCAGTAAGGTGAGGATATCTGATCAGATCCACGAAGACTTGGCTGCGGGCCATCGAAAACTGGAAGCGTTGATCCAGTCCTTGCGCCGGGACTCCCGCCTGGGGGCCGGGCCGCCTCCAGCGGCGCCGGCCATTCCTGCCGCCATCGTCGCTGACGCGGCGGTCCCGACATCGGCCGCACCGCCCAAGGAAGCGCCGCGTGCCCGGGCTACAATCCGAGTCGACCAGGAAAAATTGGACCGACTCATGCGCTCTGCAGGAGAGTTGCTGGTGGCCCGCAACGCCTTTCCACTCCTGGCCAAGCGTCTCACAGTGGAGCATGGCCTGAGCGGCGTGGGCAAGGAGGTCAAGGACGCCGGCGACCACATTTCGCACATAGCCGAAGACCTCCAGGCGGCGGTGCTGTCGATTCGCATGACGCCGATCCGGACGGTCTTTCAGCGGTTCCCGCGAATGGTGCGCGATATCTGCCGGGTGCAAGCCAAGGAGGCCGAACTTCTGCTGGAGGGAGAGGACACCGAACTGGACAAGACCGTGGTCGAGCAGATCGCCGATCCCCTCGTCCATCTGGTGCGCAATGCGGTGGACCATGGCATCGAATCACCGGAAGCGCGGACGCGGGCGGGCAAACCGCGCTCCGGCAAGGTGACACTGAAGGCCTATAACAAGGCGACCAATGTCATCATCGAAATACACGACGACGGCGGCGGCATGGACCCCGCACGCCTCAGGCGGAAAGCAGTCGAGAAAGGCCTCATCACGCCCGAAGCCGCGGCAGCTATGGACGACCGAGTAGCACTCGAGCTGATTTTTCTTCCCGGGCTGACGACAGCGGAGAAGCTAACCGACATCTCCGGACGTGGCGTCGGCATGGATGTCGTCCGCAGCAACATCCGCCAACTGCACGGCACAACTACGCTGGAAAGCCAGCTTGGTCGTGGCTCTAAAATTACGATCACGCTGCCTGCGAGCCTCATGGTGTCAAAGGGAGTATTAGTGCAGGCGAATGGTGAAGACTACGTCTTCCCGATTGAGTCCGTGGTTCAGACCGTGCGCCTGCCGCGCGACCGCATTCACCGTCATGAGCGCACCGATTTCGCGACGCTTCGGAATGAGGTCTTTCCGGTGCTACGCCTCGCGGACCATTTTTCCTCCCAACCTCGGACTGGCGAGATTGTCTGGGCCGAAGAAGTGCCGCTCGCCATCGTCGAGACCAATCGCGGCAATATCGGCGTCGCGGTGGATTCTTTCCTCGGCCAAGTTGAGGTCATCGTGAAACCCATGGGCCGCGACTTCGAGAGCATCACGGCGTTCCAGGGCGCTACAATCCTGGGAGATGGACGCATCGCGCTTGTGATCAATCCTGCCGGGCTCGTCTGAGGCAGGCTATTGCACGCGCCCCGGACATTCCCGACGGCTCAGTTATTCGGCGGTTCCTCGGCCAAGTCATTGAGCATCTCACGAGCCTTGGTCAGATCCTCGATGGCCTTTCGAACATCGTCGGCGAGACCAAAGATCGAGGGGTCGCTCACTTCAGCAATGGCGATCTTGTTCAACAGCCGATGGGCACGAACGCATTTCGCATCAATTTTCTTGAGCCGGCCTGCTAGGTTCATTCCGAGAGAAATTGGGTGAATTGTCCCGCGACAGCAATCCAACGATAGCGAGCGGGCTGTGACAACGGTTTCTCTTAAGTAGGATTTCGTCGTCAATCTGCTGCTGGCTCGCCGTCGGGTGTTCCCTCTGAGGGCGTGCTGAACGGCGACGACGTAAGGCATCCGCTCATAAAGTGCAGGATCTCGGCCAGCGCAGGGTCGCACAACTCCCGTGTTATGAAACGACGGCTTTGCCGAGGCTCAGCGAGGATTCCCAGCGGAGATTTTTTTGCTGAACATCGCAACACGTTCCGAGTTCGCAAACTTGCCGTCTTTCGTCGTCGCTTTCCCTGCCAAAAAATCTTTGGACCACCGGAAAACCGCCGCCATATCCGCTGAAACTTCGGTTCCATTGGACGTGAGCTCTTGCTCCAGCCACGCGTAGTGGAGCGCCAAGCCCTCCGGGCCTAGAAGCCTGATTGTTTCATCCACCGGGTTCTTTTCGTCCATCCTTACTTATCGGCACGGCAGGGCAATTCGTTAAGCCGGCTTCCCGAAGCGAGGATGGGTATTCCTGAGGAAAATCCGGGGGAGACACCAAGTGTATATTCCGAGCCTGCCCCGCCGTGACTGCGGCGATGAGGCAATGCCATGAGTTCTAGCCCTGCCTGCGGTATGCACCTGCGCCATACTTTCAAAGGCTTCGTCGTCGGTCCGAGTAACCAGGCCGCCCTCGCGGCCTGCCGTGCCGCCTCCAAACCCTTCAAGCACGCCCACAGTCTGCTTTTCGTCCACGGTGGAGTTGGGCTCGGCAAAACGCACCTATTGAGTGCAATCGAGCACAGGTTGTTCCAACATGATCCAGACGCCAGGGTCGCCCGCCTCTCAACGGAGAAATTCGCCGCTGAGCATCATCTCGCCCATAAAACGGGGGCCATGGAGGGGTTCCTCCATCGTTACCAGCAACTGGATATGCTGCTCCTCGACGACATCCAGTTCTTGGCCGATGACCGTGTCGGGCGAACCATGCGTCAACTCTTTGATCTCCCTCGACGTCGTATTGTCGTCACATGCGACAGACCTATGCCCGAGCTAACCGTGCCAGACCATAGCCTTGCTCGGCATTTTATGGATTTTAAGGCGATCGCCCTGCTCCCCCCCAGTTACCGAACCCGCTTGGCCATCCTCCACCTCAAGGCGAAGACTATCCCCCTTGATCTGCCTGTTGCCGTTCTCGAGCGACTCGCTCGGCGGCTCCCGGGCTACATTCGTCGACTTGAAGGTGCAATGTTCCGGATCGCCCAACCTTCTGGCGGCAAAAACGTACCGCCCGACATTGCCGTCGTGGATGATCTAATTGTGGAGCTATTAAAGGCTGAACAAATCTGAACAGGAATGGACGCAAGTGAACGCCTCGCCGCTCTCCGGACCCAAAAGCGGACCCAGCAGGGTCAAATTCCGCGTCAAGTCGTCGGGTGAAAGTGTTTGGCCTCGTGAACGCTCACAATACCGCGGCCAGGGGATCGTTGGTCGAGACTCATTCAAGAGTCTGTTTGCCGCTTACTTGAGCGAGAAAACAAAAGCCCCCTTGACAGTCTGTAGCTCCACTAGCAGTCTGTCCTTTCACTTGATGCAGAGTGGAGCAGCCTGGTAGCTCGTCGGGCTCATAACCTGAAGGTCGCTGGTTCAAATCCAGCCCCTGCACCCAATTTGAGGCCCTTGGACCCAGTTCAAGGGCCTTATTGCTGATCAACTTAAAGGATTCAAGAAGGGCTATGCTCAGAGATGCAACTGGTGCTAGTTGTTACTTTGGCCAAGGCGATTACTTGAGCGGGCATGCAGTTCTCCGGACTTCGCCCATATACCCTCCCAAGCTCTTGACATGGTACAATAATGAACCACCCTCGTTTTATGCCCAAGACCACCGCAATCCGTGCCGAGTTAGCCGACTTGCTTGATGTAAAGCGAACCCTTGCGAAGTCGATGAAGAGAAAGCACGTCACCGTTGCGGGACTCGCAAAGCAGCTGCGCACAGGGCGTACCGCTGTACGGCGGGCGCTAGACGTAAAGAACACCTCCACCACCTTCAAAACCATTCAGCGAACAGCCAGAGCACTCGGTTATACAGTGAAGCTAGAAGCGCGCCCTCTTACCCCCCGTGAACTGGGAAACCTTGCGCACAAGATGGTCGAGGCCAATACACCCGAGGAGGGAGACCGCCTCCAAGAGGAACTGGTGAACGGGTTCTTTGGCCATGCCGAAGGTTCGGCGTAAAAACGTTCCGCGGGCCGCGATCGAGCATCTGGCGCTCAGAGTTCGCGAACGGGCCGTTCCGATCGAAGATTTGCAGAACCTTGCCAGGTGGCTCGATACCGATCCGACGGTCCCGTCGGGCCGCTGGTTCAAACGTTTTGCCAAGATCATCGTCTGCGGTGAAGATGAACTGGTGAAAACCATTTTGGAGGATAGCCATTCCGCCATCGGTTCCGAGGTTGAGTGACTGAGCGGAGGCACAACGAAGCCTCCGCAGATTAGAAGAAGCGCAGCTTCCAAAAACTTCGGCAACGAATCTCAACTCCAAACGATAACGGCACCAGCGATGCGGGAGATTTTACTGTCCAAACACTGTCCAAAATGACCCCGTCCCTGTCCGTCCCAGTCGGTCCCTGTCCGTCACACCAGAGGGAAGTTAAAATGTTGAGAGGGAATCATTAGGCTCATAACCTGAAGGTCGCTGGTTCAAATCCAGCCCCTGCACCCAATTTGAAACCTCCAGAAACCTCTGGAGGTTTCTTGGTTTCAGGGGGTTGCGAAAGTCCCTGAAGCGCGGTTTTGGAAATGAAACATCGGGCAACTTGGGGCAACTTCGTGAAAGAGGTGACGTAGTTTTGGACGTAGTTTTTTTGGAGCGACGTAGTTCAGACGTGAATTTTGGGCCAAGCCCGACCTTTGCAGCCATGTTCCCAGCATCGGCTAGGAGCGCTGCTCTTCGCCCTTGGTCGAGCATCGGCTACCGTCTAGGCTTCGCGACACAGCATTCCGATGGCCACCGTACTTCCAGCAAACGCCGACTATTACCGACAGATGGTCGAAATCGGCGAGCACGGCTCCCGGCAGTTTTTCGAAAGCCTAAAGTCGTTTTCGGCCGAACAAGGTCTGCTCGAAGCTGACTTTGCGACGAGGGTCAGTCCCCACTGCTGTCTGATTAAGCGACTTGTTAAAGTTTGTTAGCACTTATGCAAAGGCTTGTTAGGCGATTGTAGATGTGTCCTCGATTTGGGTTTTCAGCCGGTTCGAACGGGCCAGTTTGGCCCAATGAACCATGGACGCACGGTGTTGGCGCAGATTCTCGATGGACTCGCAGTGAAGGAGTTCGCCCGTTGCGCGGCGCGCTATCCGATGCCACGCGATACGCCGGCGCTGTCGCCTTACGATCATTTTGCAACGATGGTTTTCGCGCAATTGACCTATCGGGAGAGCCTGCGCGACATCGAGGCGTGTTTGCGGTCGCGACGGCACGTCCTCTACCACGCGGGTATTCGCGGAACCGTGAAGCGGTGCAATCTTGCCTACGCCAACGAACATCGCGACGCGCGGCTGTTCGCGGATGTCGCCACGGTTTTGATGCGACGGGCGCAACGACTGAACGCAGCCGAGCCGTCCAGTTTGGAGTTGGACGGCGACTTGTTTGCGATCGATGCGACGTTGATCGATCTGAGTCTGGCGTTGTTTCCTTGGGCGCGTTGGCAGGGCACGCAGGCTGCGGTCAAACTCAACGTCATGCTGGCGGTGGCCAGCGATTTGCCCACCTTCTGCACGTTGGTCGCCGGCACCCGTCACGATGTGCGTTTCCTGGACGAGATTTCGATCCAGCCGGGCAGCTACTATTGCCTCGACCGCGGGTACGTCGACTATGCGCGACTTCATCGCTTCACCGCCGCCAAGGCTTGGTTCGTGACCCGCGCCAAATCCAACACCCGCTTCTATGTCTGTTTCTCTCGGCCCGTGGACAAACAGACCGGCGTTCGCTGCGACCAGACCATTAAACTGAACGGGTATCAGACGCGGCGCGACTACCCCGAGCCCCTGCGCCGCATCCGTTACTACGATACAGAGACTCAATTGACCCTGGTTTTCCTCACCAACAACTTCGATCTGCCCGCGCTCACCATCGCCCTGATTTACCGCCATCGCTGGCGGATCGAATTGTTTTTCAAATGGCTGAAGCAACCTCTGCGACTGCGTGGATTTTTCTCGAACACCGTAAACGGCGTCGCCGTCCAAATCTGGACCGCGCTCAGCGCTTACCTGCTGGTCGCCATCGCCAGACAAGAACTCGCCCTGCCGCACAGCCTTCACGAAGTTTTGCAAGTTGTCTCGATTTCCGCACTGGAGAAAGTGCCTCTGGCGGAACTGTTTGCGAACGTTGATACAACAAAAGTGACGTTTGATATTCCTATTCAACTCGAAATCAATGGGTTCTGATCAGACAGCTGTTCGGAAGAACCATTTAATTCAAACTGACGCCACGACCCGCTGCTGCGTCCGTTGATGATGCTCCAATTTCTCCGGTTTGGTGCGGTTGAGGATTTTGTGGGCCTGGGTAGTTTCATCGATTGAGCCGTGAGCGATAACGACAAACTTATCGGCCTTAAGCGCTGTCTCGTATTGCAGAATACTGTCCTTGGGAATGCCTAAGCCGTATAGTCCAGCGCCAATCGCGCTCAGACCACCTACAACGACCGCACTCTCCAGCGCCCCGACAAGCCAACCGACAAGCGGTCCAGCGACGAGCAATGGCCCAAATCCTGGAATGAGAAAAAACGCGGAGCCGAATAAACAGCCCCATATCCAACCCCAAAAGGCCCCCATCTTTCCCCAATGCCTCATCCGGTCACCCGTATTGTAGTAGCCGACTACAGTCTCATCAGTGTGATAGCCGCGCCCAGCTATGGACAGTTTTTTCATTTCGAATCCGGATTGCTGCAGTTCTTTGATGGCCGCTTCAGCGGCCGTGTGCGTTGGATAGATAGCAATGACAGAATTATTCGTACTCATTTTTTTTGTTTTTGTCTTATTGATGCATAGATGAGGTGGGATCTTGCTCGTATTAGTCGAAAGCCTCGAGGCTACCACCACCACCACCAAGCGTGATGCTTGAGCTTGACTTGGTCTACCACGCTGGTGGCGCCACCCGCATAGGCATCTTCCTCCACTGCGCTCAAACCGATTCGGGTCCCCACGGTGCCGGTCAGGGTGGCCACTCCTCCGTTAACGGTGACGTTAATGTCACTGTTGTCTATAAAGGGACTCCAGAAGTACTCGTCTTTGATACTCTTTTTGATTTGGTCGTCGGACATATATAGCCGTGGCTCAAACATGCCGTAGTCGTAGTTGAGATACTTGCTATTATACCCGTCTCCGTAGTAAGAATAATAGGGCCAGTCGCCGTACGAGTAGTAGGGCGAATAGTCGTCTAAGTAGTAAGTCGAGAACTCCGGTTCAGTTTTCAGATTATTGCGTACCGACAATACTCCCTTTATCCGCGAGGCGACATCCTGCGCTTCGGCCTTTTGGAAGCTTGAATCGACCATCCCGGAGAGATGCGCGATGCGATGAGTGACAGCCACGGTTATTGTGTCACTGTCCACCAATGGATCCCAGGCCAAGGCCGCTTTTAATTGTTTCTCCATATCCGCATCGGTTGGGCGCTGGCTCGGCCTCACGTTCAGTAGGTCGTCGACTCGCAATACTCCTACTATATTTTTGGCATCCTGTTCAGCGGAGGTTTTCGCCTTCAAATTCCCTACGTTGCCGCTGAGGATGACGCCTCCACCTTCGACCGTTATTGTAGGAGGAAATGGGGAAACGCGCGGATCAAGAAGAAGTGTGGCCTCGACGGCCTGTTGAATTTGGCTATCGGACCTATCGGCGTATTCGTGCTCTTGATGCGGACCAGTGCTCGCCCTTGGTTCGATTTTTAAGCCACTATCGTTCACGGACGTCACACCACCTACCCAGGCATCATCAAGGGCCCGCGATTTGCTGATCGCACTTCCGATCGTCCCGGTAAGCGTCACTTTCCCATCTTCCACTACCGGTTTGATAAGCTCACCGTTGATCCAGACATCCCACTGGAGGCGAGCCGTGATGTCGGCGGCAATTTCAGTATCGGTACGTTTCGCGAGATAGTTGATCGTGACAGAATCTTGAACCGCTTTGACCCCCTTGATCCCTTTGGCGATCCGCGCGACAAGTCGCTTTTCGCCATAGGAGCCGACGCTGCCAGTTAGAGTGGCGACGCCATCCTGAACGGAAACGGCTACCTGATAGGATTCGGTCGCAGGATCCTGCTTCAGCGCCGCTGCGATGTCCTTATTGATATCGCCGTCGGAGCGGGACACCGTGGTAACGGTGGTTTGGTCAATCACTCCGCGCACGCCACGGATACTCTCGGCGATCTTCACAGCCCGTTCTTTGGCAAGAATGTTATCTACCGAGCCAGATAGCGTAACGATTCCTTGGCTGGTGCTTACATCCACATCATCTGGGGCCACTCCCTTTTCATGTTTTAATCCCTTTTCGACCACAGATGTGATGCCGACGTCGGTAATCTGATTTTCAGCTGCCGCCGCCTGTAACCGCGGCAACGCCAGAATTTGCATTCCAGCGGCAACTAAGAGCGTCGAGGACCATCGACCAATTGCGATACGGTGGGAGTAGATAGCGGTGCGGCGGCTAAAGCCGCCAGTAGTCCGCTGGCTTCGGGCGAGTTCATTCGTTTTCATTGTATTTGTTTTTTTCGCTTGGAATTTAGATGTAATGAGGATGACCGCTTGCGGGATTTAATTGTGCAGGCTGCTCGGTAGCGGTTTTGTGAGAGACGGAGTTTCGGTCCCGCGTCGTCGCCCCTGCGCGTAACGCTGCTTCGACCGCGGCGATCAATCCCTGGCTGCCCACGGGTTTTTCCAGAACCGCCACCGCACCATGTTCCATGCACGCTGCCCTTATATCGGGATTTGCGAATGCGGTCAGGACTATCACCGGCTGCGGCGGAAAGAAATCGTGGACCGCCCGGACTACGTCCACACCCTTCACAAACGGCATTTGCAGGTCGGTGATGATGAGGTCAAACTGCTTTTCGCGTTTGCGCAGGATTTCCATGCCCTCTCCTCCCCGACATGCGGTGGTGACCGTCGCGCCCGCGTCGCTTAAAACCTTGTTGAGCGCGCGCAACAAGCTCTCGTCATCATCAATCAAGAGAATGGTCCTGTTGCGGAGGCGGTTCATTGTTGCAGGCGCTTTGTTTGCATGCGCCATGCCATAAAAGGCATCCCGGATGTAAGCACTGGGTCCATCCGTTCTTATGAAGTGAATGACCGCTGCGCAGGAAACGCTGCGTCTCGGGTTAATGCCACATCGGCAGCTTGCACGCGGCCATTTTGGCAGAGCCGATGTTACCGACTGACGGACCCGAAATTCCGATACATGGTGCGCGACGGTATGCCAAGAATCCGTGCGGCCTGGAATTTATTGCCCGCGCACTGCTCGACGGTGGCTCGCACGAATCGTTTGGTGGCCTCGTCCGCGCTGGTGCCAATGGGAATGGAAACGATGGAGCTGTCCCATGTTTCCCGGCCACCCGACGCACTGCCTCCGGCAGCAGGAGCAAATTCCACGCTACGGATCGTGTCGCCAGCCGCCAACGCCACGGCTCGTTGAATGACATGCTCCAGCTCACGCACATTGCCGGGCCAGGAATGAGCGAGCAGCTGATCGAGTGCGCATGCGTCGATGCCGTGAACGTCCTTGTTCATCTCCGCGGCAAATGTTCGGAGAAAATGACTCGCCAGCAAAGGCACGTCCCCGTGGCGTTCACGCAACGGTGGCAGCACAATCTGAACGGTGTTGATCCGGTAATACAGATCGGACCGAAATCGCTGCTCGTCGATGGCCTTCGGAATGTCAGTATGAGTCGCGCACAACAGCCTGAAGTCGCCCCGAATGTCGCGTGTGGCGCCGAGTCGTTGAAATTGCCCGTCTTGCAAGACGCGAAGCAGCTTTGCCTGCATGACGGGACTCATTTCCGCAATTTCGTCGAGGAGCAGCGTGCCGCCTTCCGCCAGTTCGAGCTTGCCTGCTTTGCTGCCGGCAGCGCCGGTGAATGCGCCGCGCTCGTGGCCGAACAATTCGCTCTCCAACAGGGTTTCCGGAATCGCGGCACAGCTGATTTTCAGCAGGGATTTGTCGCGGCGGCTGCTGAGTTCATGGAGCGCGTCGGCGACGATTTCCTTGCCAGTGCCGCTTTCGCCCTGAATGAGCACATTGATGTTGGTGGGGGCGATTTGACGGATAACTTGTCGGACCGCCCTCATGGCCGGGCTGTCTCCGATGAGCCCTTCAATGCCGCGCCGTCGATGAAGCTGGCGGCGCAGCTGCCGGTTTTCGATCGTGAGCCGTTGCTTTTCAAGCGCCTTGGCGACCGTCTTCAACAGCACGGCGCTGTCCAGCGGTTTCTCGATGAAATCATAGGCGCCGAACTTCATCGCCTCGACTGCCTTCTCAACGCTGCCGTGGCCGGTGATCATCACCACCTCGGCTTCGGGATTGAATTCGCGGATCTGCTTGAGCAACACGATGCCATCCACATCCGGCAGGCACAGATCGCTGACCACCAAAGCGGCACCCTGTTGCTTCAACACTGTTAGCGCTTCGCGACCGGACGTGGCAACGCTGACGCGGTAACCTTGGCTGGTAAGCACTTTGCCTGCGGCGGTGCCTAATCTTTCGTCGTCGTCCACCAAGAGGATGCTCGATTTGCTTGCCATGTCAGGATCAAGGCGTGAGCGGAAGGAGGATGGCGAATGTGCTGCCTTTGTGGGGCGCGCTCACGCATTCCACACGGCCGCCGTGTTCAGCGGCAATTTGCTGTACGAGGGACAGACCCAAGCCGGTCCCAGTGGCTTTCGTGGTGAAGAAAGGGGTAAACACCTGCCTAAGCTGCTCCGAGGCCATCCCCTGGCCGTTGTCACAGACTTGCACGACGGCATGCGTGTCGTCGCGACGGGTGCTGACCGCCAGTTCGCCACCTTGATGCATTGCTTCAAGACTGTTGCGGACCAAATTCAGTGTCGCCTGCCACAGCTGTTCCCCATCTGCCTCCACGGGTGCGAGCGATTGATCGAAAGCGGTTCGCAGTTTCACGCCGGCCTGCTCGAATTCACCATGCATGAACGCCAGTTTTTGCCCGAGTAGCTTGTTCAAACATACTGGCCTTCGCTGCGACGTCGATTTCCGGGCAAATTGCAGGTAGTCCGCCAGGACACGCTGGATGCGGCAAACCTCCAAGCGCACTTCGCTCACCAGCAGCCGCCCTTCGTCTGGCGGATGCTGGCTCGTGCCGGCCATCTTTTCCACCTCGTTTAGGAGCAGGTCAAGGTTGAGTACAATCGAACTGAGCGGGTTTCGAACTTCGTGTGCCACCTCAGCGGCCATCGTGCCCATTGCGGCAAGCCGCTCGCTCTGGATTTTGGCGGCCTCCAAACGTTTCCTTTCGGCGATTTCCCCCTGCAATGCGGACGTCCGCTGCTGCACAGTTGCTTCCAAGTGTCGGTGGGCGTCATGAAACGCACTCAACAAATACACCACGACAACATAAAGCACCGCCAGCGTGAACGCGTTCCAATATAGGACTATGGGATGAGAGTAAGGGTGACGATCGACCATATCGGCAACCAACCATATTCCCGCGCAGGACACCGCCAGAACCAATCCAGTCCTCCGCCCCACTTTCCAAGTAGCCCAAAGAATAGGGATGAGATAAAATGGCGAAATCACAATCTCCCTTCCGGTCAGGTAGTCCAGCCAGCCCACGGCGAGAACGAGTGCCGACAATATTATGATCGTCAACCAACGCCTCCTAGTTTCCTGCTGCATGGGAAATATTGTCTTCGCTTCAACCATACGGAATCAGTTTAGAAGGGCGCGCTGCTGCAATGATCAGGACATAACCGCCCGGGCCGGCTGATGGTGGAGAAAATCTCCTCTTTCGTGCCGTTTCTTTATGGTAATCCAATGTTTCCGAGATCCTGGCTTCGAAGAGAAGAGGGCTTCTTTAGCATGAGTGATTTCATTCTTTGAGATTGGAGAGGTAGGCGACCGGATCTGTCGTTCATCCAGGGTGGTGTTCCGTGTCCGGTCGCAGGAAACTCTTTGCCGGGCGCGTATCCTAGCGCAAAGGGCAGCTTATAGGCTATGGGGTGTTCCCCTCCTTCTATTTGCTCGGATTTGTGCGAGCGGCCTGAGACGCCCGCCGATGCATATGCCGCAGCCGGTGCAGTTTGGTTTCCCAAGTTGGTAATTACACAGCCAGCAAGAACGGGTAAGCTCAGGAAATTCAACTCTAGTTGATTTCAGGAGTCATCGAATCGGCCACGACGGTTGCAAACGGGCATGGAGTGAGCAAGGATGCCCGATGAAGAAGAGAGCTCCCGTTCCCTCATCCCCATCGTTGGCGTCTTCCGTGGACACCGTGTTGCCCCCGTCTCATAAGGAAATCGCAACGCGGGCAGAGATGCTATGGCGGGAAAAGGGGTGCCCGCATAGCTGCGACGACGAATTATGGCTGGAAGCCGAGCGGCAATTATATCAACGATCAATTCGCCGGCGCGACGGGAGGAACGAGGTCGCGCTCGCCAATCCGCTTTCCCGTTCTAATCCGGATAGCGACAACGTCATGGGAAACGTGATCGAGGAACTGAACGGTCTGTACCCCAGGCCGACTGGCAAAACAACTACATCACTGTAGTTCAAACCTCGCATTTTATGCTCTTCTAAAACGAACGGCCCGAGGTGCCAAGGCTCTATACCCCCTTCGGCGAGCGATTCGCAATCTCGATTAAGAAAGAACCCATGGAAATCGGAAATTCGGCCTTAGCCCTCGCCCTTTGCACGGTCCTCACTGGATGTGTCGGGACAGGCCCCAACACTCAGAATGGCGCAGTCGAAGGCGGAGCTGCAGGCGCTGTCGCAGGAGCAATTATCGGTAACAACAGCGGCGGCAGAAACGGCCCCGCTGGCGCCTTAATCGGCGCTATCGTAGGAGCCATCGCCGGTGGAACCATCGGAAACTCGGTCGACCACCAAAACGGTACGATATATGGACAGCCGTTGGCAGCCGTCCCTGTCTACCCATCGTATGCCGCAGCACCCGAGGTCATCGTCGCTCAGCCCAACCCGAATTCCATATGGGTCCCTGGCTACTGGGAATGGACTGGAACTCAGTACGTCTGGACCGCCGGGTACTGGACCGTGCCACCCCCCGGCTTTCAGGTATATGTGGAAGGCGGATGGATCTTCCGCGGCGGCGGCTACTACTACCGCAGACCCTACTGGCGCTAAGTGTCCTATACTTCATAGTTGGGAAAAGACGAATGCCTTACTACATGTTAATCAAAGCTAAAGCGCTCAAGGCCTATTCATTGCCAAAGATGCCCACAAAGCACATCGAACCCGGTCGGTGGCTAGATCGCTATTGGGCCCGACATTTTTCAGCCTAGAACATTGGCTCTCGCCGCATTTTGATATGAAGCTGGGCACTATCGGTCTCAGGGTTTCAGGGATTATTCTTGGAGTCATCAGCCTAGGCCTCATCGCTAATCTGTGGGCTCGGTCCGAGCTCTTTGTCGTCAGCTACAGTCTCGGCCGAATCTAGAGTTTTTTTGTAATTATTGTCACCGGCGGGCTCAGCATCTGGCTCGTGAGGCTGGCTGGCCCATGGCGCACCGGAATCAAAGAGGCGCCGACGCCCAAAAGATAAATCGCCTGCAAGCAACTTTCGAATATGGGATTCGACAAAAACGACGGTCAGCCTTTGGTCCAGCCGCGCAGGTGGGCGACCAAAGTGAATTTTGCGATTGTGCTTGGAGTCATCATTTTTCTAGCCCTCGGGTTCCTTGCTATATCTTGGATGCGCTCGCACAGATGACGTTCGCAAACGAAATCCAGGAGCAGATTGAGGCAAACCGTAGTGCAAAACCTCTGATAGGCCGATGCGGACAACCACGCAGAGGCGAATTTCGATGATTGGCTCAATGCTCGATCTGGAGCCCCGTACGGTGAAAGTAGAGCTTTTGCCTATCCGCATTGTTGGAGGCGGCCCCCTACGGGGGGAGATGAAGTACTCGGAAGCACACATCGGCTCGTTCGGCGACAGGGACCATCATGCTTCGATGTCGCCTGCGCGTCCGGTGAGCGACTCCACAGTGCGCGCAAAACCTCGACGCTTCCCAGAGGCTCTTTTGGTTGTGATACCTTCATGGGTCAGAACGGAGCAGCGGTTGTGTTGGACCAACCTTCCCGGGCAAGGCGCTGTTCAGTAGGGTAGTCCGGCAACGGTTTCATTGGGTTGCCACGGTGGGCTGCACGGAACCCTGTCCGCCTGTTCTGAACGAAACAATCAAGTAAGTCAGTGTTATCTCGCGACTCATACTCGAGGCGGCAGAAGCGGTTCGAATCCCCGCGATGGACGCTCTGAATCTCAGCGCCTACGACTTTCTGGGGCGGCCATAAGTGGCTTCACTATAGTAAAGGATTCCGCAAGTTTGCCTTCAGCATCCGACACGAACAAGAATAGGAGACGTCGCATTGGAGGATGGCGTGGCCGGCAACTTACGCCCCCAATGCATCAAGACCGATAGAGGGATACATTCGCAAATCCGATGACGCCCCAAGTGACTCATACGAAGAGATGAGCAAGATTGCGAAATCAGGCGATACTCAGGTTACAGACTCACAACCCGTAGTTTCCCACGTAGTAAGGCTTAGATTTAATCTAACTTTTTGATCATGAGCATTGGCCGCGCAGGCTCATAACCTGAAGGTCGCTGGTTCAAATCCAGCCCCTGCACCCAATTTAATCCCTCGTAACCAAAAGGTTACGAGGGATTTCTGTATGGAAGCCCTTAACAGGGCCCCGAACGGTGTCCGTAAAGTATCCAGAAATACTGCTGCAAATCTGGCGTCCCCGGTCTCGACCGAGCATGTGGACAATGATCGCCGCAATCCCCTTCCAGATCGGGAAATACCCTTATGCCTTCTTGAGCCGCTGCCTCGGAGGCAGCACATCGACGACCCTGCCATCTCGCCAAATCGCCACTTTCTCGCCCGCCTTCCTGTGAGCTTCGAGCGCCTTGGCAACCCCAAGTCTAATCCCCAAATCGATTCGCTTAGAGAGATCGTGGTTGGATTTTGGATTCATCGGGCTAACGCAACAATCCTGCGCCACACTGTCGCTTCATGCAACTGGATCTTTCCGCCCCGAATTCTGCGGGCCACCGGCTCTGTGGGCGTGCCTGAATTGTCATACTCGTACTACGAGTCTGCCAACGGCGCGTAGAGGTTTGAATTGGGCCTCACCCGAAAATCAACGTACTGCCGCGATGTCGCGAAGCTTTTTTCGCAATCCAGGAAGGCGTCGTTGGCTTGTCTGGTCCGGCGGAAGGTGCCCTGTGAGCGACTCACCGAAATCAGATGCGTTAAGTAATTCCGTGACTGCGCCGACAACGAAATTCCGGAGCTCGATTGGAGAATTGATCACTTCGTCGACAATCGCCGCTCGTCCGTCTATGACGGCGATGAAATCCTCAAGATCTTGGCTCGCATAAAAGTCACCGCGGCCTCGATCGAGGAACGCGATGCATTTTGTCGTCAGAAAAGCCACCGGCGACACAAGATTAATTCGGATACTTTCAAACTCCTTGACTGACGCGGTTGCGAGCACCTCCGCAAACCACTTGGTGTTCAATCCAAGATGCTCGCCGTCGGTAGGCATGATATCGACTGTGACAACTCCAAGAACCCAACGACAAAGAGGTGCACCCTGGCGCATATCATGTTCAAATCCCACAGCACGTATTCTGGCCTCGACGCTCGAATATCGTTCGGTGGTCAAAACTTCTATGATCACGTCAACGTCGTCGGTAGGGCGAGCCGGCGAAAACTCGGGATCGTCTAGAAGTAGGTTAACGACAGATCCCCCTATAAAAGCATAGTTAAGCTCGAGTTTGTCGAGTTGATCAGCGACGTGGCGAAGTGTTCCAAGGTTAGGCAATGGCATGGCGGTTCAGTCGCTCGTCTATTTCCTGTATAGCCATCACCCGTTCACGCGTACGGCCAATGCGCAACGCATCGACTAAGGCGAGCATGTCGTACAATTCTGGGTCGAGACGTGCAGCGCCGGGTACGCTTGGATAGAGCGGCTCGATTGCCGAACCCTGAACTTTTCCTTCCGGGTCGGGCCATATCGGCGGGATCTGTTCAGAATGGGCAAGTTTCCTGGACATCACTGGAGCGGCCCAAGCTGTCGGCATCCCTCGAGTCACTTCCCCAGGCCTGACCGGAAATGCGTATGGTACACCATGCACGAGAAAATTTCGGAGAGGCTCATGCCGAATGCCTTCGGTTTCTGGGTCAAGCAGTCGGGCTTCAATCAGTCTGCGTACAGCCGCATGTACCTCTGATGCACTCATTCCGAGCGACTGTCCCAATGTGGCATAGGTCTCCCTACTTCCTTTCACAGCAAGTTTCAGCGCAACAAGGACGTCTTGGGACTTAGTAATCATATATATACGCTATTCGCGAATAGCGAATGATCAAGGAGATTTTCCGCCCGTCCCCTGGTGTCCAAAAAGTGTCCAAAATAGCCCCTGCTAACCCTGAAATGGCAGCTAAGTGCAGCCAAGCGCAATGGAATGAAGCGTTTTGGGAACGGGAAATTGCTTCGGCAACGAACTAACACTCCTCCCAATGGCGCGTAAGAAAAGCGAGAGCTACCTCGCGCTCCAGGTCGGTTCAGATGATTCTATACCACTACCATAGGTCTATACCCCATGGGGGGAACGTCCCGCCTGGGGTATCATCCCCTAGGATATATCTCCGACAGAGGGAGCCGCAACCGCTGGCCCGATCGAGGAGTACAGTCCAAAAACATGAGTTCCAATCGCTCTTTCTCTAAGCTGATCGCCCTCGTGATCATCGCCATAGGTGCCTCATTGGCCTATGCCCGCTACACCGCCGGGGGCAACGCCCAGGTATTTGTCATCGGCGCCGTTACGGTCATCATCGCCATCTTTACCTCCCTGGCAATCCAGGTGGCAGCCCAATGGGACCGAGCCGTAATCCTTCGCCTCGGCAAGTTCCACGAGCTCAAGGGACCAGGAATCTTCTACATCATTCCGATCATGGACGAGATTCCCTATTGGATCGACACGCGTGTCATCACAACGGCCTTCAAGGCGGAGAAGACCCTGACCAAGGACACCGTGCCCGTGGACGTAGACGCGGTGCTCTTTTGGAAGATTGTCGACCCAAAGAAGGCCGCGCTCGATGTGGCGGACTACAAGAGCGCAATTAGCTGGGCGTCGCAGACGGCACTTCGTGACGTGATCGGCAAGACTGTCCTCTCGGAAATGCTCGAGGGTCGCGACAAGATCAGCGCGGTCCTGCAGAAGATCATCGATGAGCGGACAGAACCGTGGGGAATCAACGTCATAAGCGTGGAGGTCAAGGACGTGCTCATTCCCTCGGCCCTGGAGGATGCCATGTCGATGCAGGCCCAAGCCGAGCGTGAGCGCCAGGCGCGCGTCATCCTGGGCGACTCCGAGCGTCAGGTCGCTGAGAAATTCGCCGAGGCCGCAAAGAGCTATGAGCACAACCCGGTTGCACTCCATCTGCGCGCCATGAACATGCTCTACGAGGGTTTGAAGGCGAATTCCACTATCGTGATCGTCCCAAGCAGCGCGGTCGAATCCATGCAACTCGGTGGGCTTGCCGGCCTGACGGCGCTTACCATGGGCCTCGACAAGGTAAACCAGGTCGGTGCGACGCTGGCTGGATCCCTCTCTCAGACGGCGCCAGATTCGGCGTCCCCGGGATTGTAAGAAAAAGGGGCCCCGCGGGAGGCCTGAGGTAACTAATAACCGGGTCGGTGCTCGCAGTGGGAGGATGTACCCCATTCGCTACAGCGAGATCGTTTCCGGAGCTGCTGGCCCCGCCTACAGGTCCGCTCACCTCCTCAGAAACAATATAGGTGAGTGCAATACTGCGAAGCCCGTATGACTCGTGACAGTGCTCAGTATTTCACTCGTCATGGAAACGACCTCTATCAAATCGGAAAGGTCTACCGCCGGCCGAGAAGCCGGCGAACCCAAACCCGCCCGACATAGGAAAGGCTACTGTTCCCGACGCGCTCACGGCGCCAACCTGGACAACCGGCGCAACAAAATCGTCTAAAACGAGGTTGCTTAGAAAAGGGGACATCCGTTACTAAATTTCTTGAGAAATTCTGGAGGATCTCGGCCTGGATGCTGGAACGGATCATGATCTTCTCGATCTTCCTACGAAAGTTATCGGATATGGTTGTCGTGGAAGCGCTGCTTGTGATGACATCCTCCTGGTCTAAGCGGCTCGCGCCTACGGTCTCTCGGATGGGCTCGCAGTTCGTCGGCCGGAGTACCTTGTCCAAACCAAGTCATCTCTAGACTCGTTAAGACAGGCTGCCACATGCTACTGAGCTTTTTTCCCTAGAAGCGTGATATCAAAGGAAAAAGTAACTCTTAACTCTTCAGGGAGACGATCATTCCATGTGTCGCCAAATTCCCTTCTCAAACGATAGATTGAAGGGGACATTTCGATAATCGAGATTAGGTCGCGGTGAGCGACTCGCAGTTCATATCTGAATGTGCTGTTTTTCAGAATCGAGTACGACCTGCTTGTTGGCACCTCCAGTTTCCCAGTGCCAATTGCAGCAAGTGGAAGGAAATGCCGGATTTCTCTTAGGTGCTCTTGGGTTGCGGTTACGACTAACCAGGAACCATCGACATTCAAAACCCGCCGAATTTCTTCAATTGGACGCGGCGCGAAGATGCTCATTACCAGTCCGAATGATGAGTCATCAAACGGCAATCGATTGTGTGATGCATCCGTTCGGACAAAAAATAAGTTTGGGTAGCTCTTTGCCGCTCTGGCCAAGGCCTCTTTTGAAACATCTACCCCAACACCTAGACATGGAACTCTTGCGGCATGCGTGACCTGACTCAGGAAGAATCCATCGCCACAACCAATGTCCAAAATGCAGCAACTCGTACTCATTTGGGGGCAAAGGCTCGATATCTCCTTTGCCAGTTCCAAGAACACGGGCAACTGATGTACGCGAACCCTCGCTTGAACCATCAGCTTATCATCTCCGATTTGCTGATAGTTGTTCCGCCCATGAAGCAGGCTTAAATAACCCTCGCTCGATAGGTCGAAGTTGTGCCTCTTTTGGCATGTGTAAGAGCGCCCGGAGCGCAAGAGGGTTTCGGAACAAATAGGGCAGACTACTGGAACTGACGAATGCATGCAGATCGGGATGCATCAACAGCTAGCAACAATGGCGCTCTTTCCTAGAACATAAACGCGCGGGGTACCTCCAGCCTAATCGTCCTCGTCTACATTTCCGGTTCTTCCCTTCGGCCTGACATGCGGGGTCATAAAACGTTACACCCCAAGAAACCAGCGACGCTCCGTTCTGGATTTGGAGCGTCATCGCCTAATAGCCGCTCGCCCGAGCCTTTGAACCCTGACTCTGGACTCCACTTGTCTGATGACCAACCTCAAAACAGAAAACACGGCGACATCGGCACCACAAGCACGGGTGATGTCGGCGCCCAAATTGAGCTTACGGGTGCGAAATCTTTTCCCGTACTAGCGCCAGTAAGGCTTTTGCCGTGTCCTCGGATGAGGCTGGGTTTTGCCCCGTAATCAGCAGCCCATCTCTCTTCACATAGGAAACCCAATCCGGCCCTTTGCTGTAAAAAGCCCCTGCCTTCTTTAATTCGTCTTCGAGCAGAAAAGGAACGATATCGGTCAGCTTTACGGCGTCCTCCTCGGTATCCGAAAACCCGGTCACGTTCCTTCCGTTTATAAGAAGATTTCCGCTGGGCAATTTCACCTTTAGCAATGCGCTGGGAGCATGGCACACGAAAGCCATCGGCTTTCCCTGTTTGTGGAAGGCTTCGATCAAGGAAATTGATTGAGGATCCTGGGTTAGATCCCACAACGGACCATGGCCTCCCGGGTAGAAGACGGCATCGTAATCCGCGGCGTTTACCTCGCGCAGCCTAGTCGTGTTCTTGAGTTTCCGCTTCACTGCCGCATCCTTGTCAAAACGGCGTGTCGACTCCGTTTGGGATTCGGCGAGTTCGCTCTTGGGGTCAATCGGGGGAAGCCCCCCCTTGGGCGAGGCCAGTACGACCTCGGCTCCAGTATCGGCCAATTCGTAATAAGGTGCAGCAAACTCCTCGACCCAGAATCCTGTTTTCTTCCCGGTGTCGCCCAGTTCCCCATGCGATGTTAATACGATTAGGACTTTCATGATGATATGGTTCCGGGTTCTGAATGGTTCATTGTATTACGTTTATCTGTGAATTCTGCCAATCCGCCCCGGCTGAGGTGCCTTACGGTTATCCTCTCGATGCCGGGAGCGCAGTTTTTCCCTTCAGAAATGCGGGCGCGCATGGGAAGGGGCTCGCTTTGCAAAAAAATCCCGCTGCCGCGAGGGGCATTGGGGGCCTCTTCGATCTGATGAGTTGGTTACGCAATTATGGAAATATTCAAAGCAGAGCGAGTGGACCGACCTAAAGGCGACAACGGGGCGGTAGTTGAAGATATATTTAACCCTCATCATGAACCATGGGGTGTTGACCTGCCGAAAGGCATAATTGCTTGCAACCACGAGACGCCGTCGCCGAAGGGATTCGTTGCCTTGAAATCTAGGCCCCGCAGAAAACTCGATTATGGGAGATTCGGCAGTTCGCGGTCTCTTGCCCACGGGTACTTACAGCAATTGACATAAGCAAACACGGCCTAACGAAAGGGGAGACTAAAAAACCTGCGGCCGCACAAGCCTCAATGCCTCACCTTAGGCGTCTTCCAGTCCGTCGATTGATGTAGTCCCTTGCCTCCTGTATCTGCTCGCAACATTGGCTGTTTTGGAAATTGAAATGGTTATTTGCAAGCTGCCGCTTGGGTAGGGTTTCACCCTATTGCGCGCCGATGCTCGAAATGGCAGATTCTCCGAGTGCTTGTTGGCACCAATGAATAAGGGTATATGTAGATTGAGCCCCGGATAATCGTGAAGACGTTTAGTCTCATGTCGCCGCCGGTTATTAGGCCAGATTGGTTACGGCGGATCCGGGGCTCTTACCATGGTGCCGTGATCCGCCATAGCTCTGTGGCTTTGCTCGGGGTGCATCTACGGTTCATCGCACCAGAGGGCGAGTTTCCCGTGGAAGGAACGGAGGTCGTTGTCTGGCTTGGGAGGAACTTCCTCTGCGCAACGAGGGCAGACTTTACCGACCCACCCGCTTTGCCGATTTCATCACCCTCCCCGTATAGCGAACCGAAAAGCGTGGCCAATCCTGGGAAAATTGCCGTGCTGTCTACATGAGATAGTCAGATGGCTGGAAGAACGTGATCCGCTCGGGCAATCAGAATGATGGCTCATAGGGCCGCGCCAGCCATGGGCACCGAGCTCATGAGGCCCTAAGCGCTGCAGTTGCGCCGCAGGGCCGCCTTTCCGGCTCAAATGGCCCAACGGGTGCGCGCATTGCTGCAAACAAGGATTCGTGCTCTTTGGGAGCTGCCAAATATGGGGCCTACACCCAATATTCGACCAATGCATTTGTAGGTAAGCTATGGGTAACCTCTGGCGGACCATTGCGTAACAGTTCCGCGGTTACATCGCAGGGGCCGACAAAATTCCCATGCAAACTGAAATAATCCGGGCCTGCGCCGCTCCGGCGCCACCCCACCGTGGTAACGGCGAAAGAGTTCTTGTCGTCGACGACGAGCCATTCCTAGCCGACATGTATAGAAGAACGTTGTTGGCGCTTGGCTATGATGCCGAATCTACATCACAGCCCGCAGACGCGATCGCCATTATCGAATCCAATCCACAGCACTTTTCACTTGTTCTGCTGGATCAGGCGATGCCCGGGATATCTGGCATGACCGTAGCGGGCCAACTCCTGCGCATATGCCCAGATCTGGCCATTTTGTTGATGACCGGTTTTGCCGAAGGCCTGACAGCAGACCGCGTAAAGGCGGCCGGTCTGCGCGACCTTCTGACTAAACCCATCTCGCGCAGAGCAATGGGGACCGCGCTCCATTTGGCTCTCCTCCCCAAATTATGGCTGCGATCCTTATAATTGACGACGACGAGGCGGTCAGAAATGTCCTGAGCCAATTTCTGGGTGACGCGGGCCATTCCGTGGTCGAAGCCCGCGACGGCAAGGAGGGGCTTAAATTGTTTCAATCGATCGGGGCCGATATCCTAATCACCGACATGGTGATGCCTGAGATCGAAGGGTGTGCGGTGCTAATGGCATTACGGACCAGGAACCCTACTGTAAAAACCATAGCGATATCGGGGGGACAATGGCAGCGGGCCGGGGACTTGCTACACGTCGCCAAGCTCTTGGGTGCGTCAAAAGTTCTCTCAAAGCCAATTAGCAGAGAGGACCTGCTGGCGGCTGTTAACGATCTATTGGCAGAAGCTCGCGAACCTAGCGCGCTGTTGGACAACAGCGGTTCTCTGGCCCCACATTAGCCAACGGGCTTGCTAGACCCAAGCGGGCGCCTCGATCGAGGTGGTGCGGACCAGTTTCTTGTTTACAAACTGCTGGATCCCCATGTCGCCAAGCTCTCGTCCATAGCCAGAGGCTTTGATACCACCGAACGGTAGCTCGGCGTCGGACCAGCTGATATTGTTGATGAACATCATGCCGGTATCAATCCGGCTAGCCACGCGCTTGCCCCGGGCTATGTCCTTTGTGAAGACGGAGCCGCCCAGCCCAAAGTCTGAGTCATTTGCTAGGGCAACGGCATCTTCCTCGTCCTTTACGCGGAAAAACATCGCCACCGGCCCGAAAAACTCGTCTCGGAATGCTGGATTCTTCGGCTGCACGTCCGTGAGTATTGTGGGTTCCATGAATGAACCGGGACGGTCGATGCGCTTGCCGCCCATCAAAACCTTTGCCCCGTTTGCCACCGCTACCTCCAGTTGTTTCAGAAGACCTAACAGCGCAGACTCTGTGGACAAAGGCCCGAGCAACGTCTTTTCATCCAATGGGTTGCCTGGCTTGAAGTCCGAAAGCGCGGCCTTGAACCCTTGGAGGAATTTGTCTGCGAGCTCTTCGACGACAATGAACCGTTTTGCCGCGCAGCAGGTCTGCCCGGTGTTGTACATCCGACCCCAGACCGCCCATTTCACCGCGTGATCCAGGTCAGCATCCTCAAGAACGATAAAAGCGTCGCTGCCTCCTAGTTCCATTGACGATACCTTGAGATTCAAGCCAGCACGTGCCGCAATGGTCCTGCCCGCCGCCACGCTGCCAGTAAGCGCAACACCTTTTATGCGCGGATCATCAACGACACGGTCGGACTGAGAGTGCGAAATCAGCAGATTCGTATAAAGGCCGGCGGGCGCCCCCGCCTCCGTCCACAGGTCTTCGAAGGCGATCGCACACTGCGGTACACATCCCGCGTGCTTCACCATAAGCACATTGCCGGCCATCAGCTGAGGACCTGCAACGCGGGCGAGTTGGTAGTAGGGAAAATTCCAGGGCTCCACCCCAAAGATCACGCCGATCGGGCTGCTCTCCATGTGGGCCTCCCCGATTGTCGGATGGAGCATCGTCGGAGCGAGGAATCGCTCAGCATTCTTGGCATAATAGGCTAAGATACTGGAGCTGAATACCACTTCCCCACGGGCCTCAGCAATGCGCTTGCCCATCTCAAGTGTCATCGTTTCCGCGAACTTGTTGGCCTTTTTTTTCAGAATTGCAGCCGCCCGATCTACTATTGCTGCACGCTCCGCGTAGGAGGTGTGCCGCCACGTCTCGAAGCAACGCGCCGCGGCGGCGATCTTCTCGTCGAGAACTTTGTCGGTGATCGTCTCGAACGTCTTCGACACCTTTCCGTCATAGGGGTTTTGGCTTTGGTAGGCCGGGGCGGCTGGCATTTTCGATCTTTTTGTTGCCGGATGTGATATAGATAGTGTTCGCATGATACTTGAGGTGGTTCGGCTCGGTGGATCGCGATTCTACTCCGTGCCAATCCCGTGCAACAGTAGGTATAACCCGTAGGACAGGAGTTCGCCTTTTTAGGGAGCCGGATACCGGTTTCCGGTGATCCCAAGCAGGTGTTACTCACCTTCGCTTTGCCCACTCATCGGCCGAATGCCAGAAGCTCCGAACGCTTCTAGACCGGCTATTATTCACGCTAGGATTACGGCGCGTTGGCTTCTACGCGCCCGGAACTCCCGAATCTCGATCTCGGTTCCCTGCCCATAGCCCATCTCCACGGGCAGTTTCTCACACCGGATAGATGACCAAAAGATCCTTCCGAGTTGGTCGCGGTGTCTCAGCAAACAACCTGGCCTCAGCGCTCCCCAACAGCGGGAAGGTGGATCTGCGAATCTGTCCCCAACTGGGCTAGGAGCGAACAGGAGCCGGCCTTCTCTTTGTCCAACCCGTCGAAGTATGGCCTCTCTGCCGTGCCCCGAGGTTTTTCCCCGCCTTAGATCCCATTCACCAAATAATGGGTGCAATACCCCATATCCGTAGTCCACGGCACCAGGCACTATCCGGAGGCGATGTGCCCGGGTCCGAAACCCAATTCTTCCGAATCCCATTCCTTCGGCCGCACGGCTACAAAGGCAAGTCCTCGGGATCCTCAATCGTTCAAACGCGCGAGTGAAGCGACCTGAAGAGATCTTAAAGTCATATTTTCGTCAGTCACTGCGAACAACGCGTTAAGAAAAACGGGCGCTCAAATATGAACACATCGGACCTAAACAATATCACCGCCATTTCTCGGAGGAGGTTCATCAGAACCGCATCTTTGGCTGCGACGGCTGTGACTTCTTGCATTGTTCTACCAAAGGCAAAAGGCGAGCCACCTGCCATTGACGATGCTACAATGTGCCCGGCAGTTCCCGTTACCCCGTCCGGAAATGCAAAGCTGGGAACTGACGCCTTTAAGGGTGAGACGCCGCTGTCCGCCATTGGCGAACATGTCTGCGGATTACATTTCTATAGCGGTAATATCAACCGCCAGGTAATAGCCCACCACTATTGTTCCCATGTGAGCAGGGATATCCGTCAGTGCGTAATATATGAATCCGACAAGAAACATGCGCGCCTTGTGGGAATCGAATACATAATTAGCTCTAACCTCTTCGAGACATTGTCCTTGGAGGAGAAGAGGCTTTGGCACAGCCACGTGTACGAAGTTAAGTCAGGGCAATTGGTTGCGCCTGGCATGCAAAAGGACTCCGAACGGGAAGCGATGATGGGGCTGGTCGGTACCTACGGAAAGACTTGGTATACATGGCAAACAGATCGTGGCGACAAGGTACCTCTCGGGATTCCCCAGCTCATGATGGCTTTTACTGCAGACGGTCAGGCTGCTCCGGAGCTTCTCTCCGCACGCGACAATCTCTCCGGCGTAGTCACCGAAGACGTAAGGAGAGGACGCTCCGACTTAATCGCGCCCGCGATACAGCCTGGAGCGGACGCGTGGCAAAAGGGCGAGGCGACTCAGCTACAGGCCGTAACCGTCAAGATGAATGTATCGTCGTGAACTCGAAGTCGGTGTGTCGCGTATTGCTCAATATGAGCGTGCGCCAACAGGGTTGGTAGTACACTGCATAGATTCTGCACCCAACGACCAAGTCGGCTACGGTTGATACCGTGAGGGGAAAACCCGCGTGGTTCCCCGGCTGGGTTTTCAGGAGCACCGCTTGGCGTCGCTCCTTTCCCTTGCGTCGAGCTACAGAAGCAAACCCGTCAATCGCGGGGACTTGAGCCGGTTAATGGATTGTCTGCGACGCTCCTCCCCGGGACTATGTAATCCCAATGACCGTCCGGCCGAGGCACCCCAATCGCTTTCCATATTTCACGCGTATGATCTGCCGTGGTTTGCCGCTTATCCTTGTCATGTTAGTCATAGTCCGAGTGGCTCGGAGCCAGCCTGGCGGGGACAGTGTCGTTACGAATCCTGCACTCATCGTAACCGACAGCCGAGTGGTTTCAACGGCGTCCGGCGACACGGCCGTAAAGCTATCGCAGGACTTCGCTCCCCCGCTGGACGCGTGGCAGGCGCTAGGCGAAGCGGTCGCCAACCTCCATGTCTCTGAGGGTGGATCCGTGGGGTACGGCAGCCTGTTCGCCCTTCGCGGGCTTTCCAATACGCCGTATTTCAGCGATTCGGCAGTGACGGTATATGTCGCGGATATTCCTCTATCCGGTGGCTTTACCTACCCCGCCGGGCTGTTCGGGTTTGGCTCGGCAACGGTCCTGCCTGGTCCTCAAGGTTCGCGTTTCGGGAGGGCAACGGACGGAGGCGTCGTTCTTTTTGAGCCTACAGATGGTGACCGTATAGCGAGCGGTGTGCTCATAGAGGGATACGGGAGCTTCGACTCAAACCTGACCGCCCTCGAAGCACATACGGGCGATGTCGGTAATATGGACGCCGAGTTTTGCGCAGATTATGATTCACGCCGCGGCTACATCAATAATGGACAGATTGGGGTTCGGACCGACGACCAAGCAAATGAGAGCTCGTTCGGGCGCCTGCGTATCCGACCGTCGCCCCAAAGCGAATTGACGCTTGAACTCCTGCAGACCCGGGACCGAGACGGTGCCGAGCCACTCGTTCCTCTAGGCGGACCCTTGTACGAGGTTAACCGACCTGGCGAAGGGGTGACCGACATAGATAGCCTTGCGGCGGCCGTTAAGGGTAGTTTTGCCTTCCCAGGGGCAACATTAACTACGGTCACCAGCTACACGGACTGGCGAATGAACCCGTACCAGGATCTTTTGGTTCTTCCCCCCGCTCTCGAGAACCTTGTTCGCCAGACCCAAAAAAGTTGGAACGAGGAGGTACACTTAAGGAGCAAAGCTACGGGTTGCCTGCAAGGGGACCTCGGGCTCTGGCTCTCAAATGAATCAACTGAAAATTATGTCGATCGCTCACTGCCGGGCCTGTTTCCAATTGAAGTATCCGGCTTCGAACAGAACAGCCGTTCCTCAGCGGTACTCGGTCACGCCACCTATGAATTCGGCTCTGATTGGAGCATAACAACGGGACTGAGAGCAGAAGAAGACGAGAGGTTTTTTACCCGAGAGGAACAAGTGCCCAAGGAGGGACTCGCCTATGTTGCAAGTGCGAGCAATCGCGCGGTGCTACCCAGGGTTGCCATAGGCCGAAGATTGCAGCGCGACAGCCACCTGGAGTTTGCTGTCGCATTTGGCATGAGGCCGGGAGGGTTTTCCTCCTTTACCGACAATCCCGGGCTTACACCTTTCCAAGCAGAGCGTTCCAGAGCCTTTTCGACGGGCTGGGACTCGTCTCTAGGGCTGCATTCACTGACCATTGCGGCCCGGGCGTTTTATATCGTGGTGGGCGACCTTCAGGTCGAACGGTCATACACGGCAACCGACTACTTTGTGGCAAATGCGGGACGGGCTCACTCAGATGGCTTCGAGGTCGATATCAACTGGACCCCCTCGTCGCCCTGGAAGGTGACACTCGATGCAGGCGTTGATCAAACGCGGCTCGACGCCTTCACCTCCCCCACCTCGGGCCTGAATGAATCGGGTAATCCGATTCCCGGTGCGCCCAGTTACAATGCCGGGGTCGAAGCTACCTACCGGAGTGCGAGGGGATGGTTCGCAGCTGGAAGGCTCACGGCTGTCGGCATTACGCACTACGATGAGCTTTCCACCTCGAAGTACACTCAGGATTCTTACGCACTCCTGGGCCTAAGGGCGGGGTTTTCGAGCGGCGCATGGACGTTTACCCTTTACGGGGAGAACCTCTGCAAGGCCGGCTACTACGACTTGATCGTGCCTGGGGTGAACAGTGGGGTTCCCGGGGCGCCACGAACATTTGGCTCGAAGGTGGCGCTCAAATTCTGAAATTCAAAGCCGCACGCCCCCAAGCCCTCACGAGCAGCTATCATTTGAGCTCCTGCTCGTGAGCAATACCTGTGACCCGGACGGGCCGAGCGCTGCCCCACCCAAAGGGGCCACTCGTCCCGATATCGACTGCGGCGGGGAAGAATCTCTGGAAGACAGGATCTATGGCGAGGGCAGTGATGATCTTTCGCTCAAGTTAAGACTTACGAAAGCCTCGGGGCTCGACGGAGCGGTCGTACAACTTCGGGTAGTTGTGATCGAGAGCAGAGTAACGGGCTCCGGTCGATACTTCGGACAAGAGGGCCAAATTAAAGATTGCGGCCCTCTGTGAAACTGCCGTGCCCGTCTGACCGTTTGCCGCCCTTACCGATTCGTGCACCTGGATCGGTATTAGAATCCGGTGGTCACATTGTCTTTGCCCTAGTTTTCGGGACGATCGCGTTGTTTTTAAAGTATCAGAATACTGTTCTTAATCACTCATTATGCTCCCAAAGCGTCACTCTAGCGACACGGTCATATGGAGGGTAGAAGGCAAAGGAACCTGTAACCAGTTCGATGCGGCCATCGTTGAACATGTCGGCGGCCTTCACCACCACAAGGTGGGTAGGCGCCCGCGCGAGAATCCTCGGCGTAAAATGCTCATGTCCATCATTCTCAAATGCCATTAGCGAGACGGCATTCTTGTCATTCCAGTCGTTGAAACAACTCGTCGCGACAATGTCCTGATGCCCACTCCCCCTGAGGTCTGCAACGACGGGGCTAAAGGCTCCCGGGAAGTCCCCGACCTTATGATAGGTGAATTTCCCATTGCCCATATTCTCCAACCAATGGACCCCGTGCCACGGGCGGGATCCGGGCGTGGCATAGCTAAAACCGTCGCCATTTGTGAACACGATGTCGGGCCGTCCGTCTTGATTTACGTCCGCAATACAAAGCCCGCTACTTCCATAGTCCTTATTCGTTGAACCATGAAGGACCCTGTCCTTAAAATTTCCGCGACCGTCGCCCATGAACGCATGAACCTCCTCCACCTTCTTTGATACCAGGGCGACAATGTCCATGTTGCCGTCGCCGTTTAGATCAGCCACCGGCGCATGAATGGTCCCAGGCAAATCGAGCAATTGGTGGCTCTTGAAAGTTCCGTCGCCCATGTTCTCCATCCAGCGGATTTCGCCCTCAAGGTACCCGAATTGACCGACGATTAGGTCGGGCAGGCCCGAGTGGGTCGTCAGTCGAGCCGCCTGCACATAGGTGACACGCGCAACATTTTCAAGCAGCACATGGTTCTTGAAATGGTTCTTCCCGTCGTTTTCCAAAATGACTACCGATCCAATTTTGTCGTTGTCTGGGAAAATGATACCCATCGAGGCAACCAACACATCTAGATGGCCCGTACCGCGGAGATCAGCGACCTCAAGATGTGCAGGGCCCTGTATGGGGCCGCCGATATCTTGTTCCTCAAAGACGCCCAGGCGAACCTGCCGGATCCAAGTAACCTTGTTGAGACGCCCGTCCGCCACCAGGATGTCCTTGAGACCGTCCTGGTCCAAGTCGCAAATCAACACGTCGGTGATCCATGGGACTCCCTCCTGAGTCCTTCCGATAGGCCGTTGGGTATAAAAATCCTCATTCAGCGGCTTTTTCTGCAGAACCCGTTTCACGCCACCTGTCGCTGCCACTGCGACATCTGAACGGCCCCCATGGCTGCTCCTGCTATAAAAGAATTTTGCTAAAATCACGGCGAGCACAAGGACCCCGAATATCATCCCTTTCTTTTTCATTTGGAGGTGTCGGCTGCTATACTGCCGCTCTGTGTGATCTCTACGGTTTCTTTCAGCTCCGAGCTTACGGCAGGCGTTAGTCTCAAATTCCCAAGCCAATTCGGCGGAGCCTGCGCCGGGGCACCTTCTTGGGATATGACTTCGTCCAGGTTCCGGTGGAGGGCCGTATTTATGGACTGGAACGGGACCGTCCCCTCGATTGCTCCTGGCGCGTCGCGGTAGCCGTTCGGTTGAGCGCAGGCCACAGCGATGCACGTGCGAGTTGGAGGCTCCTCCAGGATAAACCTTTGGGTCTGCTCAAAAAAGGCAGCTACAGCATCGCCGAGGCGCGTCTCTACACTCAAGAAATTTCCTAGCTGGACGTAAGCCGCGTAAAGCATAGCCGTAAGCGTTTTATATTGGCGTGATTGCGTGTTTTCAAGCTCAACGGCCCGTCCCCAAGGACCAGTTGCGGAAACCGGTCGCGCCTTGCTTCAATACCACAGACCGGTAAGGGCCTCCGATGCGCAGCCCATGGGATCCATTTCAACTAGTCTCTGAATTCGGGTCGTCGCGAAATTGCGCTCCGCATACCCGCAGAGGCCATTCACCATATTCAAATTTCGAAAAATTCAGGCACGGCGTCTTCTCCACAGCTGAGGTGAGGAGCGCGCCGGTCTTCACGTTGCCAAAAGGTCCGTGAATAGTGATTTTTCGGGAGTGTTAACAGTGTGACAATGGGACAAATGCATGTCAGGTGTTGCGGATCAATCGGGCCATCTCGCTGGAGGTCGGTTCTTTGCCCTTCGGGCAAAGCGAGCCCCGCTTACCCCCACGAAAGAACGCTGATCCATTGCGATGAAGGTATCTCCCTCAAGGCGATTTTCGCCGCAAAGCCTGGGTCTGTTGAAGGGCTATAGCAGCAAGAAGTTTTCTGGGGATTTTTGGGCCGGGATAGCAGTCGCCCTAATTGCGTTGCCCATTGCGTTAGCCGTGGGTGTGGCAAGCATGCCGCCGGGGGCCCGCACCCCCTTTCCGGCACCTGCTATCGGGCTCTTCACTGCAGTCATTGCCGGCTTCATCGTCTCAGCTCTTGGAGGGAGCCGTGTCCAGATTTCCGGACCCACTGTCGTCGTATTGCCAATCCTGCCTCTGATAGTGGAGCACTATGGCTTCGATGGGCTCATGCTCGCGACCATCATGGCTGGTGCCATCTTGGCTGTCATGGGTCTCACCCGAATGGGTGCGATGATCAAACTTATCCCTCTGCCTATCACGAGCGGCTTGGTGTCCGGAATCGCTGTGTCGGTCATTATGGGCCAGGCGGCGGATTTCCTCGGCATCGCAGCTGCTGAACCGGCGCCGCGGGAGTTCTTGGAGCGGGTCGCTTGGCTTTGGTCACATATCCCAGAGATCAATCCAGAGGTGGCCGCGATCGGCTTTGCATGTGCCCTCTTGATCGCCTTCTGGCCAAGGCTCGGGTTTAGGCGCGTACCAGGAACGCTGGTCTCGATCGTGTTTGCGAGCGTTGCAATCGCACTCCTTGGGAGCCATCGCACGGAGGGAGTGGCGACCATCGGCACCAGGCTCGGTATCAATGGTGATGCCTTGAGCCTGCCACCGTTCACGGTTCCTGTGGTCTCTTTGGCTCGTATTCGTGGGCTTATAGCCCCGGCCCTCACGATAGCACTCCTTGGTTCGATGGAGTCTCTACTGTCAGCCGCAATGGCGGATGGATTGGCAAAGTCACGCCACAACTCCAACACCGAATTGATCGCGCAGGGTGCGGCAAACATTGTGAGCCCGTTCTTTTGCGGCCTTCCGTCTACGGGTGCCGTTTCCCGCACATTTGCCAACATCCGTTGTGGGGGCACTACGCCCATCGCAGGAATGGTGCATGCTGCCGCCCTACTTCTTGTTGCTATCGCATCCTCCCGTTTAGTGCAGTTTGTGCCCATTGCCTCAATCGCTGCCGTTCTCATTATGATCGCACTTCGAATGGGCGAATGGAATGAGCTGGGCCGCCTGCTTCAGATGCCGCGACGCGATGCGGTGATGCTCGTGACGATCATGTTAACAACGGTTCTCTTCGACCTCGGCGTTGCGGTGGAGGTCGCAATGGTGTTCTCCGCATTCCTTTTTGTCCGGCGCGCAGCGGAGACTGCGGAAGCTTCGAGTGTGGCCGGGGGCGACCAGATCGAGACGGAGGAGGACGAGCGCCAGCTGAACGGAATTCCGGGAGACATCCTCGTCTATGAAATAGGGGCCCCGTCCTTTTTCTCAGCCGCCGAAAAAATGGAGGATGCAGCCGAAGGTATCGGTATGCTGCCCAGGGTTCTCATCTTGCGGATGGAGCACGCTGGCAATATGGATGCAACAGCGTTGAACACGCTTGGGAGCGTTGTTGAGCGGATGCAGACGGCGGGCGGACTTCTTGTCCTGAGCGGGACACCGCGCCCAGTGCTCCAGACCCTGAATCGAACAGGTTTGATCGACAGGATTGGCCGAACCAATGTCGTCGCGCATGTCCACGACGCGCTGTTGCGAGCACGAGAAGTGGCGGGCCCCTATGGCCGCGGCGGTGCGCTGCCCGGAGAAAAGTCCCTTTGATGCATATTTGGATACCGGCCCCGCTTAGACATATTGCCAAGCTGCTCTGTCGCATTCGCGTGCTTGGGGCAGAGAACATCCCATTGAGCGGAGGCGCAGTGGTCATCGCAAACCACACATCCAACTTTGACTTTGTGTTGCTCCAACTTGCGTGCGCCCGTCCGCTCAGATTTCTCGCCTATGAGGCAATCGATAGACCGGGGCCTTTGGCTTGGTTCTTAAAAAACTCCGGAGCAATCGAGGTTTCCAAGGGGAATCGGATGCAATGGGTAAGAGAGGCGGTAAAGGCCCTCGAAAAAGGTGAGCTAGTGTGTGTGTTTCCCGAGGGCATGATCTCCCCCATTGGCGATCTGATGCCACTACGCAGCGGCTTCGAACTCCTAGCTAGGAAGGCAGGCGTGCCTGTAATCCCTGTAGGTATAGATGCTCGTCGGGATCCGATCCCGTTTTCTCAGAATGGCAATTCGCTGAAATTCCCGAGATTGTTACCAAGGTCCGTTTGTATTGCCTTTGGAAAGCCCATCCCCTGCGGCGGCGCCGATTGCGTGACGGCCCGGGCGGCGCTCCTGGAGCTCCGCACTCGTGCATTTTCGAAAAGACCGATGTTGAGCGGGCATACGGGGCGAGAGACCGTGCTCGCCCTTGCCCGGCACCCTGGCTCCCTTGTACTCGTCGACCGCGGGCACGAGCGCCGCGTGATCCGGGCTGCGCACCTGATCGCTGATGCAGCTGTGCTTTCGCGGCGCTTGAGGCAACTGGTGCCCGAAAGGCGGGTTGGGGTAGCCCTCCCTCCGGGTCCCGAGGCCGCTATCGCATACCTTGCGGTTCTATGTGCCGGCAAGGTGCCGGTGAATATGGGTTCGGGAGCGGAGGCGTTTGCCGTTAATTCCGTGCTGCAAGAAGCCGGTGTAGGCACGGTCCTTACCCAGGAATCCCTCTGCAGTCGCCCAACATGGCACGCTCGTGTCTTGGGCGTTCGCTCGGAGATCGAGGCAGGCGGCGGAAAATGGGCGCTGAGTCTGTGGTTCGCGGCGGCGTGGTTGTTTCCCGGCCGATGGATCGCAGCCTCAATGGGAATTCCATCGAAGGGAGGCGATGACGAGGCTGTGGGATTTTGCCGCGCTGGGGATAGAGAATCACAAAAAGAAAAAATCCTCTCACACAGGGAGCTTTTAACAATCTGCGCGCAGCTATCCGACATATCTTTGCCGCACAGGCCTGCCGTGACGCTGGGCTGCATCCCCCTTTCTCATGGCTTTGTATTTTCGGCGGCATTTTGGTCTCCACTGGTCAATGGCGGCTGCCTGGTAACCTTGCCGGGACCTGCTGATACCCCTGAGGTGATCGCGGCCATCCGAGACGAGAACGTTTCCGTGTTTTTCTCGATCCCCGCGTTGCTGGCGTCGATTCAGCAGGTCGCAGGACCCGTCGACATGAGGTCGCTCGACTTGATCATCGGCGAACCCGGAGCAATCCCTGTGGTTCTCAAGCGGAGATTTCTAGAGAAATTTAATATTCAGATTCGCGAGCACTGGGGCTCCGGAGAGCGTGCCTCTATCCAGAAAGCGCGCTTCCCCAAGCCCTGTGGCGCCGTTTCGGATGGGGTTGATCAGATCGGGCTGGAGTCGGAAACAGACGGACGGATTTCGCCAGCGCTGTTGGCGTAACCTGCCGATTCCAATTCGGGAGCATATTCGAGACGGATAACGCTGCCGACTTGATTCCAGAATCACACTATCGCAACAAGCACTTTGGGGTCTGCCCATTTAGGTTTTTCAAGAATGTCCGCGATATAAACGATCCAAATCATCAAATCCCCCTATTCGGCTTACAAGGGGTCCTTTATCTTCTTCGAGACCTTAACGTGTCATCTGGGTTGCCTGCTAAAAGGGAAGGGTCCTTTGCAGGAGAATTGGGTTCGCCGTTGGGGAACCGATCGCAGGCCGCGGGAGGTCGGGAGTCACTCACCAGGAGTTTGCCACCAGGATTCAGAGCAACGGCACTCAGTCTGCGTCCCGGCATCTGAGGCGCGTTATCGCCAGAATTGAAATACCGTAGAGAATCGAAGACTATCTGAATGGTGACGCCGCGAATTATCAGATGGACCCTTGTCGGTTTGGCTCTGGCAACAATCGCGGTTTGCGTCGTTTTTACCCTAAGGAATCGAGGCCCTAGCCTGCCCCGGTTGCTGCATTACGCGGGTCTTCCAGCCCAATTCGGTGACGCCCTGCAAAGGGCCCATGCCAACCTTCGCGACAATGACCCCGATGCGGTGAGAGCGTTGGCCCGGCTTTATCAAGCAAACCGCCTTTATCCTGAAAGTCAGGCCTGCTACCGCGCAATCGCCGCACATGGGAAAGGCCTATCGGCCCAGGACCACTACTATCTTGCGGCTATCTTCCTCGACGAGGGCGACCTGGGTGCCGCTCAAGCCGAACTCAAGGCGACGATTGACGCCGCGCCAACTTACCTTCCAGCAAGGACTTTTTTGGCGGAAGCTCTGTTCAAGACCGGCGAACCCGACGAGGCCGAGACGGAGTATGAGGCCATCCTAAGAGCCGAGCCATATAATGCTCCCGCTCTAGTCGGGCTTTCACGAATAAAACTGCAGCGAGGAGACGATGAGGGGGCCGTGGCCCTTCTACGAGAGGCGGTGGCACATCACCCCGACTCAATTTCGGGCGCCTCCCTGCTCGCGCAAATCCAGACCCGCCGAGGCTTTGCCGACGAAGCGGCCGCAATGACCGCACTCAGTCAGCAGGTCCATGAACCGATCCCACCGGATCCCTGGATGAAGGCGCTGCTAGCCGACTGTTACGATCTCCAGCACCTATCACTCACATTCGAAGCCTATAGGCTTACCGGTCAACTTGACGAAGCCCTTCCCCTTTTGGGTCGGCTCGAGGAGCTCGACCCCAAGGGCTGGATGCCGCGAATGATGCACGGTTGGTCCGAAAGGGAGGCGGGCCATTACGTCCAGGCCGTTGAGCAATTCCAGCTGGCGCTCAGCGACGGAGGCGATCCCGATAAAATCTGCCCCATGTTGGCGGCAACTCAAATACTGATGGGGCGGCCCGCCGACGCGATCCCGATGCTCTCTAAGTACCATGCCCTCCGTCCCAATTCGATGCCGATCCTACTTTCATATTCCGAAGTAGCCGTTCGGCTCAAAGACGATATCCTCGCTCGCAAACTTCTTGCTGAGGTACTCCGAACGGAGCCGGACCTCTACATGCCGAATATGAGCATGGTCCAAATCCTCTGGAAATCCGGGGAAAAGGACACCGCCGCACAGATGCTTCAGCGGGTAGCCAAGATATTCACGAGCGATATCGATTCCCGAGGGCTGCTAGGCCAGTACTACATGGAAAAGTCAGATCCTTGGTCGGCCGTGGGCCCGCTAGAGCAAGCACATGCACTGGACTCGAAGAATGCCCGTCTCACAGCGATGCTGAATACGGCCTATCTTGCTGCAGGGAGTATGGAGGCATCGCGAGGGCGTCTCAAGGAGGCAGACACATTCGCCGACAAGGCAATCCGGCTTATTCCCGATGGACTTCGGGGCTATGCGCTAAAAGCAAACCTCTGCAAGCATGCGAAGGACTTCGAGCATGCAGCACAAGCGGTGGGAAAGATGGCATCGATCCAACCGGACAATCCCGCAATCCGGATGAGCTTTGGTGACCTATTATACCAAAGCGGCGATAAGGATGGGGCGCGCCGGCAGTGGGAAGAAGCGCTAAAGCTAGCGTCCGGGGACGCAACCGAACTGCGTGCTCTGCTGGGCCGGCGACTCTCCGGTCAAATTACTAGCTCGACCTTCCAGTGAGGGATCCATCGATCCTGCGTCAACGACTCATGCCCGTGGCCGCTCATGCAGCGTTGCTGGCGCCCGCCTGAGTCAAATATTGGCTCGGTAATCGGTCTCCGTCGACTTCCCAAAGGCCAAAAGCCAGTCGCCCCAATACGGGACTATTCCAATGTGGCATCCGGTGCTTGGCCTGTGGGTTTGCTCAGAGCAGGCTTCGGGAGGGTGGCCTCTTTCAGAACCGACCTCTTTGCCTTCAATAAGAGCGAGGGTATCGCAAGGCCGGTTCCGATCGCTCCGATCGTGAAAATGACGCGCAAGAAGTACTCTACGGACATGATGAGGGTCTTATCTGGCTCAATTGGGACGGGAGCGGTGAGCGCAAAGAGCCCCAGGATCGCCTTGGCCGCAAATCCGCCGGGCACCATCGGTATGCAGCCGGCTACGTCGAGCGTGTTCCTGGAGACTCCGATTCGCTCCTGAAACATCTGAACGACCGCCCCTACCGCCAGAGCCGCCGCAAACGACGCCGATTCAAGGCTTCCGCCGACTTGCAGTCCCACCGTGCGGACTGCCAGCGCAAGGCCCCCTGCTACGCCGCACCAGAACAGGTTCTGCCGGCCGATGTTGAAGAGCACACCGAATCCCATAGCGGCCAGGGCCCCAAATAACGTCTGATGCAGGATCTTCGCGATTTCGATGTGCATATTAGCGACCCTCCCCCAGGACCATTTGGCTCAGCCAGACGCCAATCGTGATGAAAATCAGGATGACCACGACCCACACCGCCCGCGCGCTGCCCAGCGTTGGCCGACCATTCAAGATGTCGTACTGCGCATTGAGCGATGGGACGCCCGGGACAAGCAGCAGCACCGCAGCGGTCATCGCCGTTTCCACAGTGCTACTTCCCGCAAGGCGCGATCCGATTCCTCCCAGCACGGACGCTAGGAACGAGACCAGGGTCGCCGTGATAAACACGTTTACGTGTCGGCTGAGCAGCTTGCGTCGAAAATATTGACCGATGGTCGCCGCCGCAAACACCGAACCAAACGCCAACCAGTCCACGCCGAGCAGCCGGCCGAAGGATGCGCAGGCAAGACCAACCGCGATGTCTACAAACCAACCCGGGTACCTCGGCGTCTCCTTGACCACACGTTTGAGTTCGCCGACCACCTCGGCCATTGTGCATTCGCCGGCCTCAAGTCGGCGGGCGAGTTGCCTCACGGCCTGGTCCAAGCGCTGGTTTACCCCGATTTGACCCACGCGGCGCATCCGGGCCACGCCCTTCCCGTGGATTCGAACCGTTATGGCGAGGGAGGCGTAACCCACGCGTAGGTCCACTTCCTCGGCACCCAGCGCATTCGCGACGCGGGTCACGTATTCGTCGACGATGGCCGACGCGGCGCCGCATTCCATCAGCAGCTTGCCGAACTCCATCGCGATCATCGCGACGTCTTCAAGCGACTCGGGTTCTGGCTGTGGTTGTTGCTGCGCCATGGCTGGGGGTTCCTAGGACCTGTGTCGGGGCATGTCGAGCCCTGCACGGATGCCGCACGCACATAGACTCCATGTGATCGCGGCGCTTTGTAGGCCAAGCAGGTCGCCTAATGATTCAGACGGAGATTGCGCCAACAGGGCGCATCCCCATCCGCCTAGCGCCGTCCGATCAATGAGTTGCGAATCCAGGAAAGATGGAGAAGTTTACCGCTCATATGGTTCACACCTTGGAACTCTCTCAGTTTGTTCCCGCCGATCCCGGACGGGTCTGGGAGTTTTTCTCGAATCCCCGAAATCTGCGCGACCTGATACCCCCCAAGATGGACTTTAGGATTTTGGGTGACCCCGGCCCGATGTATGCGGGCCAGATGATCGCATACCGCATCCGTGTTGCTCCCGGGGTCCGTGTGGGTTGGCTGACTGAGATCCTGCACCTCACCCCCGGGTGCTATTTTGTGGATGAGCAGCGGGTCGGTCCCTACCGCCTGTGGCATCATGAGCACCACTTTCTTCCCAGGGATGGCGGCGTGGAAATGCGGGACCGTGTTACCTACTCGATCGGGTTTGGTCCGGTTGGGGAGGCGGCGCACTCAATCTGGGTGAAGAGGCAGCTGGATGGCGTTTTTGAGTTTCGCAAAGGAAAGGTCCAAGAAATCTTCGGCTAAAGAGGGCATGCGTCATGCTTCGGTGCAGCGAAAGATGGGGTAAAAAGCATCAGAGAACCTCCGGGCGGGCCCTGCTGACCTGGAGTTTCTGAGGAGGACTTTTCGCCTGGCGTCGGCCGCACGAGCGTCAGGCAAGCATCCCTTTGCCGCCATCGTAGTTGGCGCAAACGGAGAGATCGTCTCAGAGGCCATGAATAATTCAATCCCGCCTGAAGGCGATCCGACGCAGCACGCGGAAGTGCTGGCCGCTTCCCGAGCCTCCCGCCTCAGGGCTACCGAGGAACTCTCCCGGTCTACTCTCTACACCAACGCTGAGCCCTGCTGCATGTGCGCCGGTGCCATCTATTGGTGCAACATTGGCCGCGTGGTATACGCCCTAGCGGAGGAAAGCCTCCTGCAGTTGACGGGCAACCATCCCCAGAACCCAACGCTCGCACTCTCATGTCGACGGGTGTTCGCGAGCGGCCAGCATCCGGTCGAGGTGATCGGCCCAGTCCTAGAGGACGAGGCCGCCGAGGCGCACCGGAATTTTTGGGACCGGGACCGCTGATCGAGCGCTGCCGCAAGCACGACCATCCCCGTCAAGGCCAAGCAAGGGCCGTTCTTTGCCCTTCCACTGCATCCCTTTACGCTATGCGCCTCGAATCTTTCTGTCTCGGCGATCAAGTATTGATCGCACGTGTCCGATCCAACAGCCTGACGCATGGCACGTTCAAGTTATGAGGACGAGATCATCGTCTCGTGGGTCGAATTGCACCGCGATGCGCGCTATCTCTCAGAGCTGCTCCACGCAAAGGGATCTTGGAAAGGCATCATTGCGATTACCCGGGGAGGGCTGGTACCTGCAGCATTAGTTGCCCGCGAGCTCGACATTCGGCTGGTCGACACGATCTGCGTCACCAGTTACATGAAGGCTGAGTCCGGTGGGGCCGACCAGGTTCGGGCTGACGTAAAGATACTGAAGGGTGTGTCTGGGGATGGCGAAGGTTACCTGCTGATTGACGACCTGGTCGACTCGGGACGCACCGCGCAGGTAGTACGCCAGCTCCTTCCGAAAGCCCATTTCGCAACCCTCTACGCCAAGCCCGCTGGCAGGCCGATCGTGGACACCTACGTGAAGGAGTTTAAGCAAAACAAGTGGATTTTCTTCCCTTGGGACATCGAATACAAATTCGCGGTCCCGATTAAAGACGGAGGGCGCACCGCCGCCGGACCTGCATAAAGGGCAACGCGGGCTCACGAGCCTGAACGCCCCGGTCAAGGGATCACAGGGAGATATCCCACGGCCTCACATTCCAAAGGCCGATGGCTGGTTCAGCCAGGTCGCTATGCTCGAAGGAAAGGACGCCTATCGATGCAGTTTCCAAGAGTAGGTGTTCACCGAGCCCGATGCCAGAGCCTATCCAGCGGGCCGCAAAGGAGCGACCGAAATGCCCGTGAGAGAAGACGGCAGCCACACCGTCAAGGGACCGGAGCCGCGAGATCACTCGGTCGGCTCGCGCGGATACCTGCTGCGGCGACTCTCCGCCGGGGCAGCCGTCGCGGAACAGGCTCCATCCGGGCCGACGAACATGGATCTCCGCCGTGCTTAGGCCCTCGTAATCCCCATAGTCCCACTCCGCCAAATCCGGGTCGAGCTGGGCCTTGGCGCCAAGACCGGCCAATTCGCAGGTACTCCTCGCCCTTTGCCTCGGGCTCACGAAGACGTGGGCGAAATCTACTGCGGCCAGTGCGCCCGCCATCTGGCGGGCATTCGCCCTACCCTGCTCGGAGAGCGCGAGATCGGTCTTTCCCGTGTGCCTCCCGGATTTTGACCATTCGGTCTCTCCGTGGCGGATAATCAAGACGCGGTCGAGCATCGACATCGGCTAGGCGGGCCCGGCTGGCCGGGTCCATCTCTGAATTGGTCTCATGGGTTCCGTTTAAAAGCCGGTGCCTACGTGCCCTTGCGGGGCATGAATTTGGAGGTCGACGCCATCTTCTCCCATAGGGTGCGCTCCTCTGGCGACGAAGTTATGGGTACTTGGATCTTCACCACGGCATAGAGGTCCCCACGGGTGCCATCTTCGCGTGGAAGGCCGAGCCCGCGCATCCTCAGCTGGCTGCCCGCGGCCGTGTGGGGAGGCACCTTCAACGACGTCTCCCCGTCCAGGGCCGGCACCTTGACCTGAACGCCGAGGACGGCCTCCCAGGGGGCGAGGTCTAAGTCGAAGTACAGGTCGCAGCCGCTCACGCTAAAGTCAGGGTGGCGCGCCAGGCGCACCCGAAGATACAGGTCCCCGGCCTGGCCGCCTCCAAATCCGTGACTTCCCTGCCCGGTCAGGCGAATCCGCTGGCCCTCATGGACCCCGGCAGGAATCCGCACTTGATAGGTGTCGGTCCTTCCCTCCTCCCCGTCCTCGCCGCTGCGCCGCAGCGTGACCTTGCGCTTTGATCCGCGAAGCGCCTCCTCTAGAGGAACCATGATGTCCGCTTCGACATCGCGTCCCGGCTGCGAGAACTCGCTCCCGTAGTCCGCCCGCGGCTCGCCCGGTTCGGCCGACGGGCCCCGCCCGCCCCGGCCGCTTCCGAAGAATGACTCGAAGAAGTCGCTGAATCCCGTGCCGCCAAACTCAAAATCCATGTTGGGCTGCGTGCGCGACGCCCCCCTGCGTCGTGGGCCCGATTGGCCGGCCATACCTCCGCCGTCCTGCCAGTCCGCGCCCAACTCATCGTAACGCCGGCGCTTATCCGGGTCCCCGAGCACCTCATACGCCTCGTTGATTTCCTTGAATTTCACCTCTCCGGTGGCCTTGTTCTTCGCGACGTCAGGATGGTAGACGCGTGCAAGCTTTCGGAACGCCTGCTTGATTTCGTCAGGCGTCGCCGTTCTCGGAACACCCAACGTCTCGTAATAGTCTTTGTATTTTAGGGCCATAGCAGGATCTACTGTTAGTGCTTCACTCTATACCACGGTTCCGGAATCACAACATGTTGCGCCAGTCTTCCCTCTGGGGAGACCGTTTCTCTAATTGGAGGACGGCCCGTCAATCCTCTCCCAGTAGCCTATGGCGAAGTCCTTGTCGTTGCCGTAGCAGTGGTGCCAGAAATATCGGGACTTGATCTGCTCTTTGATCGGGAGAAACCGCGAGTTCTTGTCGATGTTATCCCTCGGCAACCAGAGGATGTACCGAACGTTGTTGTGCAGCAGCCAGTCTTGGGCATCCGGCAACGCGCCCGAGTAGAATTGGTTCATCTGCGCGAGGCGCTGGTTGATGTCGATGAAGCCACCGCGCCAGGCGATCTCGAGCCACGGCCAGCCGAGGAGGCTCTGTTTGCCGGAGAAAAGCGTGACGGCGGGCGACTCGGTGTTCGCCATGACCAGCCCACTTTCGATCGTGACCCCGTCGGGCCGGGAGGAAAGGTCTTTTATCATGTCATTGACGACCATGTCCTTCTCTATCCACGCGGCGCCCGTCATGCGCCCGAGCGACTCCTTCTTGACCTCCACATACTGCCGGCCGAGGTCAAAGGCGAACGAGAGACTCGGCAGCAGGAGCAGCAGCGTGCCATAACGCGTCACTCGCGACCTGGAGCCCAGGTTCAGGGACCCCAGCGTCAGAATGATGGCCGCATAGATCCACTGCCACCATTTGAGAGTCGAGTTGAACCTGGCCCACGGCCCTCCGTAGATGTCGTGGTTGTAGAAGAATTCCGTCAAAAGGAGGGCCAAGCTCCAGATGACCACGAAAAAGATCGCGAGCGGTCGGCGGTCGCGCTCAAAGAGGGCAAGAACGAGGATCCCGAGGACCGGCCAGAACGTGAGGAGCCAGCCAAGGAGCGGCGTGTGATCGTCGACTCCGGTCATGCGTATCGCTGCATTGTCGCCAATCGCCTGTTGTGTGAACTCGACAAGAAACGGGTACTCAAGGGCCGTCGCTACCACCACCCCGATGAAGGCCGGCAGCACGCAGCGGCGCTCGCCGCGCACGATCCGGAAGAGGAACCAGCCCCCGACCAGCAGCAACTGGAGAGGCACGATCCAGGTGTTCGAGATAAATGCAATCGGAAGGGTCGCAGCCAAGAGCGCATGGTTTATACCCCGAGCCCTGCCTTGGGCACCCGTCTCCTGCGCGGCAATGAGTGCGGCGGCAAACGCAAGCAGGAGGAATCCCGCCAGAGGGGGGTGGAAGTCGCCCTTGGTCAGGAAATAACTGAGGGGCTCCATGGGCAGATCCCTCGGCTCCCTCCCGGCGGTGGCCATCCATGAGGAGACGTGGTGGCCAAGTGCCGTGAGGTCGTCGCGCACGATTGCCCCCCCTATGAACCGGACCTCGTCGACTGGATAGGGACTCCTAATCAGAAAGTGCGCCGCGGCTGCGACGCCGCTGCCCCCCACCAGGAGCGAAACCACCAAGGTCCAGCGGCCCAGGGACCAGGAGCACAGCCTTGAGACGCAGCTTCCCGCCAGGAGCGTGAAGAATCCGACAAAGGTACAAAATGCCAGGTGGTAGCTAATGCCCGGCCCTATGCAGAGGACCCTCCCCAAGAGCGCTGCCGCGTAGTGTTGAAAGCTGTAGTAACAATTGGCGCTGAAATTCGAAAGCCAGAGGTCCGGGGGCGGCAACCGCGTCCCCCTCATGTAGGACACGATCAGCCCGTAATTGGGCATCTTGTCCTCGGAGTAGTCGATGTCGGGGAAAGCATAGCGCCATGCCATGCAGTAGAAGAAACCCGCCAGGAACAGAGCCTCCATGCCCTCGTTCGCCTTTACAACGGAACGGTCGTGCCAGATCAGCCAGAGGGAGGCCAGCGTCGTGAACGGCAATACAAAGGGGCGTGGACCGAAGCCTGCAAAATGCTCCAGGAAAAAGCAGACCAGGCAGATCGCGAGCACCCCGGTTACCCTAGCGATGACGTAGTCGCCCACAAAACGCCTAGCCGCCAATCCAGCGCCGAGCAGATTCACCCAAAGCGCGGCTATGGCCAAACTTAGATATACCAGCGACATCCCCAATTAAATTGCCTGCCCGGCGGGCGCCAAGCGAGCCTGGAGTTGCCCGCTGCGCCGAAGCCCCAGATTGGCGCAATACAATCTTTGCAAACGGCGCACGCTGGCGCTGTTCTTCCAGGCGCATGCCCAAGGACCCCCGCCCCGCCCTGCCGCGCCGCCGTTGGGGAATAGGCGTCCTCCTAGGCTCGGGGGTCCTGGTCAGTTTCCTGGACCGGGTAAGCCTTTCGGCGGCAGCGCCACAGCTGGCGCGTGAGCTCAGCCTCGGGCCCGCCGAACTGGGCATCCTGTTCAGCTCCTTCCTCTGGTGCTACGCCCTCATGCAGGTTCCGGTGGGGATCGTCGTGGACCGCCTGGGCGTAACCCGGGTTGGCCGGTGGGGGGCGTTCCTGTGGTCGGTGGCGGCGATGGCGACCGCCTTCGCCGGGGGTTTTGGGGGAATACTCGCCGCGAGGATCGTGCTCGGCATTGCGGAGGCCCCGTCCTTTCCTGCGGTTTCAAAGGCGACTGGGCATTGGTTTCCCCGGCGGGAGCGGGCTCGCGCCACGGCCATCTTCGACGCCTCCGCTAAATTCTCTAATGTGATCGGCATTCCGCTCATAGCGTTCGTGGTCGTTCGGTTCGGCTGGCGCTGGGGTTTTGGTCTAACCTCCGCAATCAGCTTCGCATACTTCGTGGCATTCTACCTGCTCTACAGGGAACCGAGTTCCGATGGCCGGCTGAGCCAGCAGGAGCGCGGCTACATCCTTTCCGGAGGGAGTGTGCCCGAGGGCCAGTCCGAGTCCGGAACCCTCAAAATGCTAAGCTACCTCCTGGGGCAGCCGAAGATCTGGGGGTTGGCTATCGGCTTCGGAGCATACGGCTACTCCTTTTATCTTTTCCTGACATGGCTTCCCGAATACCTCGTGAGCACCCACGGCATGACCCTGCTTAGGTCTGCCGGCTACACAGCCATGCCCTGGGCCTTCGCCACCGTGACCGACTTGGCGGTCGGCGGCTGGCTGGTGGACAAGCTCATCGCCCGCGGCGCAGACGAGACCCGCACGCGAAAGACGGTGCTTGTGACCGGCATGCTCCTAGGCCTGGCCATCGTGGGCGCGACACGGACCACAGACCCGGCTTGGGCGACCTTCTGGATCAGCGTCTCCCTTGGAGGCCTGGCCGCTGCGGCTCCCGTGGGATGGTCCATCCCATCGCTAATTGGCCCCAAGGGGGGCGTAGGAGCCGTCGGCGGCATCATGAACTTCGCCGTGAACGTGATGGGGATCGCCGCACCCATCGTAACGGGCCTGATCGTCAGGCAGACGCATTCGTTCACCGGCGCATTTCTCGTCGCCGCGGCCATCCTCCTTGTCGGCGCCATTTCGTTCACCTCTCTCCTCGGCAGAATCGAGACGCTGCCCGGGCCCGCCAAGGCCGAAGCTCGAGGAGCCGCGGGTTGACCTCATCCCGCGGACGGCTGAAATCCAGAATGCGCGAATGAAGAAGACCCTCATCCACCCGGCCAACCATCCCGCTCCGCGGGGAGCCTACAGCCCCGGCCTCCTAGTCGAGCACGGGGGCTCGAGCACCCTCTATGTCACCGGCCAGCTCGCGGTCGATCCGGAGGGCAAGGTCGTCGCGCCAAACGATCCCGTGGCCCAGACTGAATACGTGTTCGAGCTGATCGGCTCGATACTCAAGGCGGCGGGAATGGGGTTCGAGGATGTCGTGAAGGTGCAGACGTTCCTCACCCATATGCCCGACTTTGAGAAATACTCACCGGTCAGAAACCGATACTTTGCCACGACGCGGCCGGTGAGCACGCTGCTCGAGGTAAAGGGATTGGCCCGCGAGGGATGTTGCGTCGAGATCGAGGTGGTCGCAGTCAAATAGGATCGTGGCCGCCCCCAGCACCCCCCCCGTCACCACGCCACCGCTCTGCGTCGCCGATGACGCGACGTTCTGGCCCTGGCTCAGCTGGCCGAAATTCGACGCCATGCCCAACCGAGAGGCCCGGGTGGTGGTGGTGCCGATAGCGGGCATGGCCGACTGGGGCCTCGGGCATCCCCTGGATGCCGAGGAGACCGTGCTGATGCATGTGGTCCGCGACGCGAGCCGCCTCGCTCCGGAGGGCCAAGGGCCGCTCGTGCTTCCACCCCTGCGATTCGTATTCGGCGCAGACAGCTCATGCGCGTTTTCCGTTGAGCAGCCTACCGCTCACGCACTCATCGCCGAGGTGGCCGCCTCTGTGGCGGCGGCCGGTTTCCGCAAGGTTGTCCTTGTGAACGCGAGCCCCTGGAACGAGGAGCTTTGCGGCGCTGCAGCGAGGGACCTGCGCGTCTCGCGCGGACTACACATGTTTGTCGTCCACCTGAGCGCACTCGGCCTTGATTTCCATCCCCAGCGCAGCAAGGCCCGCAGAAAACTTCAGACGTTGCTGACGGCGCTCCTCGCTTGTGAGCCCGCGCCGGCGGCGGAGGGTCCCGAGGACCCGACACCCCTATGGGGGACGGAGCCCGTGACGCCGCTTAGGGGCCCCCCTGTTCCCCTGGAGAAGGCCCTTACTGAGGGCGCAGCCACCCTATCCTCGGCGGCCATCCGCCTCGCGAAGCTCCTGGGCGATATTCGGGACCGGGCTCCCCTCACGGAGAAAATTACGCCCGTAGTATGATCTTCCCCTCCTATCGCAGCCGGTACCTGCCGGCAATGAGCCTAAGCCAGATTAAAGCGCTCCCCGACAAGTCATGGGCTCCCGTCATCCTCACCACAGGCGCCGTGGAACAGCATGGGCCGCATCTGCCGGTCGCCGTGGACGCCCTCATGGGGCAGGCCTGGCTCTCGCTCACAATTGCGCGCTTGCCGGCCGGCGCCTCCTGCTACGTCGCCCCCCCGATTACGATCGGCAAGAGCAATGAGCACACCGGGTTCCCAGGGACACTTATGCTCACGCGTGACACGCTTCGCTCCCAGATCCTGGCTGTCGCTCGGCAGGTGCATGCTTGGGGATTCCGTTCTCTGGCGGTGATCAACACCCACGGAGGGAACGTCCCAGTCCTTGTGCCGACGCTCAGGGAAATCAGGTCCCTCTTTGGATTCCGCGCCGCGATCCTTCAGTCGAAGGCAAATCACGAACTCTCGGCGCAGGAGTCGACCTTCGGCATCCACGCAAACGAGGTGGAGACCTCCTGGATCCTGGCGGCCGCCGCACAACTGGTCGACATGTCAAAGGCGGTCTGCGAGTACCCGGCCCTGATCAGCGATCCGGGCGAAGTCAGGCCGGTCATGGCCCCTGCCCTCGTTGCATGGACCTCCCGAGACGTGTCGCGGACGGGCACGATGGGCGACGCGCCGTCGGCATCGCTTGAAAAGGGAGAGCGCTGGCTCGACCAAGGCGCCACCGCCTATGCGGCCGCGATCGCTCAAATTTGCCGCGAGGGCAAAGCCTAGGCCCTGCAGATTTAGCCCCAATCGGCTCCGATTGAGGGCTCTTTTCCCTATGGGACCCGTCTTGCATGGGAACCGGCCTTTCGGCACCGTTTTTCCCCATGAACTTTCGCGCGGCCCAGTTTCCCTTGGCTTGCTCCGCGGTGGCACTCCTAACTCAGGCGTGCGTCGAATACCCTCCCCCACAGGGTTATCGTTACCCGCCGCCGCAAACGCCCCCTCCCTATGCCGCGCCGGACAATAGCCCGGGGCCACCTCAGCCCCCGCCCACGTCGCCCCAGCCGGCGCTGGCCGCCCGCCCGAGTAGCGCACTTGATCCGCTCCTCGCCCCCATCGCGCTTTATCCCGACCCTTTGCTTGCATTGATTCTCCCAGCGTCAACGGCGCCTTCCGACATCTCCCAGGCCGCCGCCTACCTCGTACAGTACGGCGACGCGACTCGGATCGACAGCCAGCCCTGGGACCCCAGCGTAAGGGCGCTCGCTCACTATCCCTCGGTCCTTTCCTGGATGGCCGAGAACATGGCATGGACGCAGGCCCTGGGCTCGGTGTTCTCGGCATCGCCCGCCGAAGTGATGGATTCCGTGCAGTCGCTGCGCGCCCAGGCTATTGCCGCTGGGACGCTTCTCTCCACCCCACAGGAGCGCGTTGTCTACGACGATGACCTGATTGACATCCTGCCGGGGCAGCCCGACTCGATCTATGTTCCTGTCTACGACCCGCAGGTCGTGTATTCGGATGAGCCCTATTACGGTTACGCGGGGCCCTTCATCAACTATGGGGACCCGTACCCTGCCGGACTCTGGCTCACCTACTCTTTCGACTGGCATCACCACAGGGTCTGGCAGGGCGGCCGCGACTCATGGAGGGAACACGGGGGATCGAACCCCCAGCATTTTGAAGGCGGGAACGGCCCCCAGGGCGCCCGCCCGTGGAGGCCCGGTGAGAGCGGCCGAAGGCAAGTGGAGCCCACGAAGGGCACCCGTCCCCCCACCCCTCACCCCATGCCCGGAGCGCCGAATCCGCCCCCGGAGCATTACAAGAGGCCCGCCACACAGCCCCAGGGCATGTCGGCGCCCTCCCAAGCTGCAGCCTATGCCGAACCCGGTAGAACCCCGCCCCAAGCTACTCCCATGGCGCGTCCCAGGCTGGCGCCGGAGCAGTTCCAGAGCGCTGCTTCCGAGACGCATTCGCCTTCATCCGCGGGACAGCCCGCCGGCTATGCTGCCCACCCACTCGCTCCGGAAACGCACGTCCAACCGTCCCAAGGCCCGCAGGGTACGAGCACGCATGCCCCCGCAAAGCCGCAGCCCGCGGGCACGGCACACACGGCCCCCCAACGGCCGGCTGCGCCGCCTCCGCCTGCGGCCCCGGACCCAAAGGGCAACCAGCCTGAAAAATAACATGGACCTCCCCATCTACTGGGTCGATGCGTTCACGGACCGGGTCTTCGGGGGGAACCCGGCGGCCGTGGTGCCACTCCAGTCGTGGCCCGACGACACGCTCCTGCAGCGGATCGCCAACGAGAACGGCCTCTCCGAAACCGCCTATTTCGTGCGCAAGGGGCCCGCCCGGGCCGAGCTCCGCTGGTTCACGCCAGCAGTCGAGGTCGACCTATGCGGCCATGCGACTCTCGGCACGGCCCATGTGCTCTTTAACGAACTCGGTCAAACCGAGCAGCCCTTTGTCTTCGAGACGAAGTCGGGGGCGCTTTCCGTCACCCGGCGGGGCCCGCTTATCGAGCTGGATTTCCCTTCGAGGCCGGCCGCGCCGGCCGAGCCGCCCGACGAGCTGATTCGCGGGCTCGGCGCGAGGCCCCTCGAGGTCAGGTGCAGCGAGAGAATGTGGCTGTGCGTGTATGCGTCCGCAGGCGACGTGCTTGCGATCAAGCCCGACTTTTCCGAGCTCAACAAGGTCACACCCGGACGGATCATCCCAACGGCGCCCGGGGTCGACTGCGACTTCGTCTCGCGCTTCTTCGCTCCCGACGCGGGGGTTCCGGAGGACCCGGTCACGGGTTCGGCGCATAGCACACTTGTCCCCTATTGGGCCGCGCGCCTCGGCAAGTCCAGGCTCCATGCCCGGCAGGTTTCCCGGCGGGGGGGCGAACTTTGGTGCGAGCTCCTCGGCGACCGAGTGCGGATCGCGGGCTCGGGCGTAGCCTACCTAAAGGGAACGATCCGCGTCTAGGGCGCGGAGCTCGCCTCCCGTCACTTTTCCTTCATCTCGTAGACTCCGTCCCATCCGGGCGGGGGTGGGTGGGCCTTGTACCCCTCGGCGATATTAATGTAGATGAGGGACGGGTTGCTGTGGGTACCGGGCATCCGGCCAGGACCGTTGGGTTCGAGCGCCTCGGCCTTTGCGAAGAGCCCGATGGCCCCATCCCAGTCGCGCTCGTAGTACCGGGATAGGCCCCTCTCAAAAATCGTGACGCACTCTCGCATCGCGTCCGTGGCGTCTTCCTTGAGCGCCACGAGCTCATGGATGGGTAGCGGCTGCGTGCGTCCCTTGACCACGATCCGCCCCAGGGCCCGGAAAACAACCCTGCCCGCCTCGATCCTCTCACACTCCGAACGCGTCGACTCCGTGCACATCGAATAAACGCCCCAACTCTTTGCCCCGCTCTCCATCCGGGCCGCGACGTTCACGTTGTCGCCCATCATGGTGTAGTTGAACCGGGTGTGGCTTCCCATGTTGCCGACAACTGCGAGCCCGGTGTTGAGGCCTATGCGCGTCTGCAAATTCAGGACGATTTCCGGCCACCGGTCGCCCTCATGTTTCCATTTCTCGCGGAGCTCGTTCACACGCCGGTGCACCCTGAGGGCGGCGATGCAGGCGCGGTGGGGATGGTCGGGGAGCGCGAGCGGGGCGCCGTACATGGCCACGACCGCATCCCCGATGTACTTGTCGAGCGTACCTCCCTC